>Ga0137407_10000104_pt1 | contig 64432 bp, 55 predicted proteins | sample CZOMad2_2_16fung_FD_108410 | JGI IMG/M metagenome (GOLD analysis project Ga0137407, IMG submission 108410) | Vadose zone soil fungal communities from Angelo Coast Range Reserve, California, USA - CZOMad2_2_16fungal (Illumina Assembly) | ecosystem: Environmental > Terrestrial > Soil > Vadose... | reverse complement strand
GCATCTTCAATTTCCTTTGAATCTGCGCCGATTAAGGCTTTGCAAGCCTTTGAAAACAGAAAATTTCCCCTCTCTCTTTCCCTGAAGAATTCAAAAAAGCCTAAAACCTGGTTCGGGACCAGGGGGTCGGAGGTTCAAATCCTCTCTCCCGACCAATTCTTTCAATCAGATACAAACGATTTCTGGTCTCCCGCCTACAGCGGTGTAGGCGATTTTGTAGCTGCGAAAACCCCAGAGATCAACAAGCCCTGTTTCTTGAATGAAAAGCTTCTGCGCACAACGCGACAACTTGTGATGTCATCATTCGGTGATGACGATCACTCATCAACAGGGCGCCAATCGGAACGACGGGAGGCGCTCCGTTCTTCTTCCTCCTCCAGGTCAATAATCTGTGCTTCTTCCTCCCACCAGAGGAGAGTGACGACTGAATCCGGACCGTTGCGGAAAGAACTCTCTCTGACGTAATGCTGCTCCGCGTTTGGGACGTCGAACCATTTGTCGGCACGAACATCATCTCCCTCATCTTGAATTCGTTCACCAGCAAGGAACCGGGCGGTCACGGTTCCCTTACCCGGTGCCTGCGCTGGCCACAGCTTCTTTGGCACGCCGTCTGATGGGATGAACCATTTTCGTCTGCCGTTTTCGTGATAGACGAGCATCGAAGGGAACGAGCCGCGCTGGACGAGTTTGATGCCCGTCGCCGTCAAACTCATCTGGAAGGCCTGTCCGAGATCACGAACAGTCTCCACCGTGATCGGGCGACCTTTTGCGAGCGGCACGAAGAGTTTTGGAGGCAAGAGGAGGTCGCTTGCAAACTGATTAGCCCGCGTCTCAGGATTGTTTGCGGTCCATTCCGACTCTATCTGTCGGTCAGTGCACCCGAACGCGCTTTGGCCGCGGTCTTTCATCCAATGCCCCAGTTCGTGACCGGCCGAGAAGCGTTGGCGCGTAGGGATGGCATTGCTGTTCACCGTGATGATCGCGCGGTCTCCCTTCCCAACGATATTGGCCTCGCAGCCAGTGAGAGGCTCATAGAGGATGATCGCTTGGCAGTGAAATGCGATGGCTTCGATCTTGAGTTGGCTCGGCTCCTTGATGCCGAGTTCCTCAAGCAACTCGTCGGGCGTCTTCTTGGGAGAATCAGCCATTGTCCTCCGGCGGCTTCACCTCGTCCAGAACGCCGAGTAGCGCGAGCTTCCGAAGATAGTTTTCGATATCCTCATCAGTGAGTTCGGAAAACCCTCGATTTTGAAACGTAAGCGCGGCGGTGAGTTGAGGCTGCTTCGCGAAAACCGCAGCAAGCAGACTCCGCCGCTCGGTCGGGGTCTTCGGCAGACTGATCGTCCGGGACTTCATGGCGGCGACCGCGCGCTCATATTCCGCTTGCGCGGTTTCGAGCTGCTTCTCCTGGTGATTCTTGAGCGCCTGCCGGAAGAGTCCTTTGATTCTGGCGGTCGTTTTGGCGGGATCGCGTCCTTCGCGACGTGCGTCTTCCAGTAACTCCTCGCCAGGCGCGTTTTGGACGTACTCCGCCAGGCTGTCGAGTATTCGGCCCAGCCGATTGGAATCGCTCTTTGCTTTATCGCTCATGACCGATTTTCCATTATCTTCTTCGCATTTCTCCTGATGCGTCGAACCGTGGATCGATACGTGGTCTCGCTGAATCCGAGATCCTTCTGGATGGTGGGTCCGTCCATGTCTTCCTCCAAGGCCATGAGGACCAAGGAGGCGTTCTCGTCATCTGCAAAATGCTCTTTGATGGCCTTCAGGAGGGCGGCTTGTTCCGCTTCCGTCTCGGCGTCGATTATTGCTTCCTCTACGGTCGGCTGGGCATCGCCGAGCTCCGCAAAGGGAGAGACCGGGTTGCCCTCGTTATCTTCCCTTGTGATCTGCGATTCCACCGCTGCATATTCCGAGGAGCGCGCGTTTCTTTCGCGATGGCCAGCCCATTCACTTGCGATGCTCCAAACTACGCCGACGAGGAACGGGACGAATGCCACCTGCTCTGGATACCAGGTCCGCCGGCGCTTCAGCGCCCGCTCCATGGCTTCTTGAAGAAGATCTTCGTGGCTCCGGCCGTTTGCGGCTTTGCGCCCGATGCGAATGATGCGGTTGATGGCGACCTGTTCCAGGCGCTCGGAGTCCTCGTTGCTGATCGACTCCATCGCCGCGACTATTTCAACCTGGGTGGCAGCTTTCACGGGCTGGACCCCGGGGGACGCGTCTTGATCCATCAGATCCCTTGAGCTCCTTTGTCTCTGGCCTCCCAGTTGGTAATGCTCGGATTCTCGCACGGGGCGACAACGCCGAGTGAAAAAAGTTTACCGCCTCGTGTCCAATCCTGCTGGGGTCTGAGCATTACCTACTAGGGGCTGCAGCATTTTGGCGACCCGCTCGCGCAGGGGTCGTGTATCTCCCATCGCAGGAACAACTTACCCAAGGAAGGACGAAGCAATATGAATCCAGAAGAACATCAGAACGACGCAGCGAACCAGGATCAGAAAGATGACGGCCACGGGCGCGAGCACCGCCATGAACCGAAACCGGAGCCGCCGGGCCGGGTGATCCATCCGCGGCCCTCACATGGAGACAGCGGGACACAATGAGCTCGAGGCTGCAAAAGAGCGTCGAGGACATGGCGGCGTTCTGTGCCGCGCTCCGGTATGTGCCGGTGCCGGGCGGGGCTGAGGGATGGTACGGGCCGGTCACACCGATTCAATCCACGGAACGGCTGCTTGATCTTCTCGACGACATTCATCACAACCGCCCGATCTACACGGTTGCTGGCGGCGAACTCCGCCATCTGCCAGCGTGCCGGGAGCGACACTGCTCTCATCCCTGGATGGAGCGGATTCGGCCGGAAGACCTCGTGCGGACGTTCGAAACCCGGCTCTACTATTCCGGCGGCCACGACGATCCGCGGTGCTGGATCACGGGGATCGACCTCACGAACGGTCGCCACATGTGGAGCGACGGCTCGATCTGCCCGTTCCTGTCATCCAAGGCGAGCTGGGACTGGACGGTGGACACCGTGGCGGACTTCGTAGGCCACGTCTCCGTGTGGCTTACCTCGTGGATGATCTTTCAGCAGACCGGGACCTGGATCGTGGGCGAGCATGGCAACACCGGCGGGTATCATCTGGGTGCCATCAAGCCGAACGAGCGGTGCTGGTGCCGGTCCGGGAAGAAGTACCGGAAGTGCCACATGCCGCAGGATCAAATCCTCGCGCAACGAGGGAGATAGGGAGATGCTGCTGCAGCTGTCTGTCATGACAAATTCGTGGAGTCCTTTGTATTCTCTATTTATTCGTCTATATGCTACGATTCAGGAGAAAATAAGTTTCGCAATTTTGCATTGATTTTGAAAGGAAACTCTATGGCGGATGACAAACTGGTAACAATCTTCGTTGAGGGAACCTCTCATGAATGGACAAAAAACGAGAAGATCTCTTTTGAGCAGGTCGCGGCTTTCGCATTCCCGGATTTTTCACCCTCGGACGGACGTGTGTACACCATCACCTTCGAAAAAGGTGACAACGAGAAGCCTGAGGGACAGCTGGTCAAGGGTAGCTCGGTAAAAGTAAAGAATGGAATGTCGTTCAATGTTTCTAGAACTGGCGAATCATAACGAAGACTTAAAGCGCCTTTTGGAGAAGGGCTACGCAATTACTGAAGACCACGGCTACCTAGTGGTCCGCGACATCCCATACCTCGATAACAATCGGGATTTAAAAACGGGCGCTATCGTCATGAAGTTCGTAGACATTGATGGAAAAAGAGTAAGGCCAGAGGATCATCAAGCTTTCTTCGCCGGATCGCATCCTTGTGAAATGGATGGGACGCCGATTAAGGGTTTAGGGGGTGACGCGACTACTCTTGCACTCACGTCGAGCCCGGATGTCGTGGTGCAGCGTTCCTTTTCGAATAAGCTGATGACGAAAGAAGGGTCTCTGCGAGATTATCGAGATTTCTTTGAGAAGCTAGAGCACTACGTTACCATTATTTCTGGTCCGGCAAAGGAGAAGTATGGTGCAAAGCCATACACTTTCCGTCTTGTTGAAGAGACTCCGACCAAGTCTGTCTTCAAATTTCGAGACACGCTCACCAGCCGAGCACAGATAGTAGACCTCTCTGCGAAATTTGCAGATGACGTGGTGGCCGTAATCGGACTTGGTGGGACAGGTTCCTACGTTCTCGATTTCTTGGTCAAGACTCCCGTCAAGGAGATCCGGGGCTTCGATTTCGATGATTTCCACGTACATACCGCATATCGCTCACCAGGGAGGCTTACGGATCCCGGTGAGCTCGGCAAAAACAAGGCTGAAGCTTACATGTCTCGGTACGAAAGTTTTCGTGAAGGAATTCGCCTTGAACGGAGATATATCGACGCACAATCTTTGGACAGTCTAACGGGAGTCTCTTTCGCCTTTGTATGCGTCGACAAGGGCAAGTCACGATCTGGCATATTCGACCTGCTGATTTCGAACAAGATTCCGTTCATTGATGTTGGCATGGGGTTGAACCGAGCGCACGGGCCGATCAATGGCACATTGAGAGCAACCTATTATTCGGTGGAAGATGGTCAGAGGTTGCGGGACTTAGCTTTAGCGGAACTCGTTGATGATCCGGCAGACGAATACAGACTTCATATCCAAACTGCCGAATTGAACGCGCTGAACGCCGCGTTAGCTGTCATCAAGTTCAAACAGCTTAGAGGATTCTATTTCGATAAAGATATGTTAAACAGCCTCGCTATGCAGGTGGGCAACATCAAGACATTTCACGAAGCCCTATGACTGACAAGTTCGAGCTCCGAAAGGTCAAGTACATGCCGCCCAAACTGGAGCCCGGGATTCTGTATGTCGCAAAGGAGTTCGGAGCCGCTGCACACTTATGCGCCTGTGGCTGCGGGGCAATCGTGAGAACTCCGTTAAACCGATGGTCTCTCACAGAGACGGAGAATGGTCCCACACTCGATCCTTCGATAGGCAATTGGCAGGAATCTTGTCAATCGCATTATTGGATTGAGCGTGGCGAAGTTAGATGGGCGCCAAAATGGTCTTCCAGTCAAATAGAAACAGGCCGCCGTCAAGAAGAAGAACGCCTAAGCGTGTATTATGATGCTCTTGATCGTAAACGCGGCGGGAAGATGCGGCGATTCTGGCGCTGGTTGAAGGGCTTGTTTGGGGAATAACAGGCGGCGGGAACATAAATTTCAAGGACTAAGAATCTCTAAAGCACCTAGGAGATGGGGCTTCCGCAGTTGGACTGACTAAGACGCTGGACCAGCGTTTTATTCCTTACCTAGAGAGTCTGCATTCTAAGCTGGAATCCCTGCTCTCAATGCAGCCTGTAACGCCGTTGACCTACGAAAAATAATGTGCAAACAGGGCGTGTATCTCCTCTCGGAAGGCGACGTGGATTTGTACGTTGGGACGAAACGCAAAGGCAGCCAATGGAATTAAGAAGAGAATCGGCCGACACTGCCTTCCAGGTGCAACTCATCTGAGCCAGCAGACGAACAGCCTCATTTGCTTTGGATACAAACCCCGGACAAGTGAGCCGCTTCGCACGTCGCATGACGAAGAATGTGCAGCGACACGCGATCCAGGTTACGGTCAATGGTTATCGAAATCGTTATAGGGAGTCTGCAGGACGACTAAGACGTAAATTTCCAAGAGTGCGTGCCTTACTGGGTCCGCCTCTTCTACAAATCGGACATCCATATTGCGAATCCGCGCTTTGGCTTCATTGAAGGCTTGGAGGAATTTCATCTCCTCCATCAGGGCTGCTCGCGATCCGGCTCCCTCTTGTATGTCGCCTTCAGATTGCCGGTCGCTTCGCGTGCGAGGTGCGCCGCAGGCAGTCAATGCTACCGTTTATCTCCCACTTGTGTGCGTTTCCCTGCAGCAGAAAGATATTCCGGCATCGTCAGAGGCGATCGCGCGCGAAGCCATTTGCTCCAACGGTGAGACAGAGTAAACTTTCGAAATTTCTCGTACATCAAGATTCCGACCAGTTCACCGACAACCCGCCTCATTTTTTCCTCTTCGTAGGTGTCGCCGTAGAAGAGAACATAGACCAGCTTGTTTCCGCGATCCTTCCGTTGTCCGCGCGTTCGACATAGTTCCTGGTCCATGGTGCGTGCAGAACTCTTTGGACTGTACAGAACCAAAGATCGCGCCATTGGGAAATCGAGCCCGCGCTTTCCTAAATCGCGGGTCATCAGCAGAACGTCGCGAGCACCGCTCTTGAATCGGAGTGTCTCCTGCAGATATCGATCACCGAGACCCGAATGCGCAATGGCTGGAGCAGTTGGCCAAGTTTGCTCTGCCAGTCGATTCACCAGCTGAATTTCTCTGCAATACACGACCGCCGGGCGACCGCCTCGAGCGAGGTTCACAGTGCGTCTAACTTTCTTTCCCCCAGACGGTACATCTTCGAACAGCTGGAGCCGCGTATGTTCGTTCTGTAATAGAGCCACGGCGAGGCTCGCCGCCAGTTCTCCCCGGAGACCGTTCGCAAGTGCCTTAATGAACAGCCAGAAATCGTTTTGGTGGCTCTCTAGTTCTCCATCAGTTTCCCTATGAAGCCGACCGACCAGTTCGGAGCTTCTTTCTGAAATTTCTCGATCCGCTTTTACGGCAATCGGATCCGAAACCAGAACGGGCTCGATACGGACCTTTGGAAGCCATTGCACCATGCTTTTGTGAAATGGTGCCACTTCCCGGCATTGGAGGTCGTTTACTAGGAGGGCCCGTCCACGTCGGCTGAGCTCCGATGCGGTCAAACCCAGGAAGTGAGTACTCTGACCCTGCAGCCGATCTTTTAGCTCGGATAGTGCAGCGTGGTACCGGTTTCCCTCAGGGTCTTCAAAGTCATCAATGAGCCACAGGTCCACTTCGTCGAGAATACACAACTTAATGGATCGGAATGACTTGGGCGACAACCAATCCAGACGATTGGTGAACATCTCTGGGGTGGTGACGATAATATCGGCCCGTTCGATCATGAGACGGACCAGCTTACGAATGCCGCTGAAAGGCTCCTTGAAATCGAGCACGACGATTCGCGGTATCAAATGTCCCATCCACTCCGCCATTCGGACATACTGCTCCCGTAGTTCTTTTGTCGGTGCGATTACCAAGACCTTCGTGGCGGGATTCCTGCGTAGATGCTCATGCGCAATCAGTTGCGACACAAATGTCTTACCTGTTCCTTGTGGCAAGGTGAGGACGAGACCACCGCGCACCAAATGTTGCAGGGCTTGCCAGGCCGCGTAGGCCTGATACATTCGGAATCCTAGATTCGCCGCGCGCGAAAGATTGCGTACATCGCTAACGAATCGTGGAGTTGGCGTCGGCTCCTTCTGAGTGGGCCGTTTCACGTGTCCACCACAACCTCGAATTCAACACCGTAGCGGTCAACATCGGCCTTAATGCCGTGTAGGAGAGTGTAGAGCAGGCGCGCCTGTCTGGCCGGCGAACTGTTCACCGACAGATTCACCGGTAGGAGCGATTTACGAACGTGGGGCTGTACGATTACCACACGACGGGTGAGATCACTGTAACGGATGGCCTTGATCGCGGACCACAGAGCGGTGGAACCGAGGCGCAGCGTTTTGCCGTTGTGCCAGCCGCGCACAATTCTAGCATCTGTTGACTCGAGCTTCTCCTTTAAAGGCTGCTCCAACTCCCGTCGTTCCGTGTAGCGTAGGTTTTTCAAAGCTTGAGAACAGACGACTTCATATGCTGAAACAGAAATGCCTCTTTTGGGCGAATTAGAATTAGCCGCTTTGACGTGGATCAGGGATAACGAGGATTTGCCGGGATCGAGATGAATAAAATCAGCAATTTCTCCACTTCCATCGTCGCACCAGAGCCAACCCTGCTTATAGCGGTGCCAGACCCAGGTAAACAGGCTAGGTTCGCCGGGTTCGCCTATTCGGGAAAGGTCTACGCCTTCATCCTTGCCCGCAGGGTGGGGTTTCTCAAGCGTGATCTCGAATTTGGAAAAGTCTCCATCCTTGACTGGAAACGGGAATGGCCGCGTCTTAACCTCGAAAATCTGACCGTCTGCATAAGTATGCAGCGAATCGTAAAAGACCTTCAGCAGATCTGGTCGGCCAAGCAGGGCGGCAATTTTTTCCACCTCTTGTGAAGGCGGTTTATCGGCGGCCGTGACCGTATGTTGAATTCCGTCCCCCTCGGCCCGAATCTCGATCTTGAAATTGTGAACCCCATCTCCCAGTTTCAGCGTCAGGATGCAATCTGCTCCGCTAGCGGCTTGCACAGTCCACGTGGCTTGCTGAAAAAGATTTTCCAGCTCAGCGACCACGTCCGGATGCTCATCGTAGAGGTACTCCGGCGGCGCCAAACTCAAATCGAAGGCATCCTTCACATCTTTCAGAGAACCTTCTGCGCGCGCAAGCACCGGATACGGAGTCTCTTTTTTGCCCCCAGGCGATTCAATCAACTGCAGCAACCGTTGGCTATTTGCGAGGAACACTTCCCAATCAGCGCTTGGTCCCAGCCAGACTTTCGCCATGCGTGGCGTCACCCCGACGATCGATGTCCGAACAGCGCGAGTTTTTGCACAACGTGATCGGGCGAATCACCGTGCACGAAAATGCGCTGCAAATGGCGGTGGTCCAGTCCGCGTTACGGGCAGTCTTACTAGGCGAGCAACCAGTTCACAGCGGCAAGAGCACGCAAGGTGTGTTCACAACCACCATTGAGGCTCGAGTCAAACGTTGCGGATGGGAGGTGCGGCTGATTGTCCCAAGTGGAACTGGGACCCAGATGCCAACCCGACCTACGCTGCCGTTAATCAAAGCTGTCGCCCGCGTCCATCGTTGGCCGGAAAAGATCATGTGCGGAGAATTTCAGAGCGGACACTCAATCGCACAATTCGCCCGAGTTGATCAGCGCTACGCAGGCCGCATTCTTCAATTTGCATTCCTGGCTCCCGACGAGGGACCGGCTTTGAAGAAAACCGGCGACAAAACTTACCGTGAGCGTGGGGATGACCGGTTCCGTCATCCCCGCGACAGCCGCAGTCAGGCATGCGAACAGCAGACGCGACAGATTTTGGCGTATAGCGGTTAGAACCGTGCGGAGTGCGGTCGTCATCGTCCGCCTCCCAACAGGCTATTCAACAGAATTGAGATTCCGACCATGAGGATACTGAAAGGGATTCCGAACGCAGCATAGCGGCGGAAGGACAGCTCATGGCCATAGAGCCGGATCAGGGCGTACAGGATGGGGCCGGCGCTGGCGGAGGTCAACAGGGCGCTTGATCCCGCGCAGATTCCGCCAGCAAGCTGCCAGGCCGACAAAAGCGCGCCATGGCTGCTGCTATGGACGATCTCAACCAAGGCTGCGGCTGCGCCATCAGCGCTAATGGCGATGGTGGAAAGATAGGCTGTAAGTTCGATGCGCCCCGCTCCTGGGGTGGCGACGAGCGTAGCGAGTGACCCGAACAGCCGCGTGTGCTGCACTGTCGCTGCGATCGTGAACAAGCTGGTGATCACAATCAGCGGCTCGATGCCAAGCACCATGAATGCGTCAGCACGGTGATCTTCAGGAGTAAAAAGAATAAGCACCAGGAACGCTCCAGCAGCAAGCTGCAGCGTGGCGGCAGGAAAAACAAATTGCAGGGCAAAGAAGGCCAGCAGAACCAGGCCGGCGAGGACTGCCGGCCTGGTGTCAACGGCTTGGCGGAACAGCCCGCCGCGCCGGATCTGCCCACGCACTTTCAGCCGGCGATAGGTTTCGTCCAATCAGGTCGTATCTTCCGGACTGGCCACCACGTCAGGTACGCGGTGAGCAGGGTCAGAATTGCAAGAAGGACGAGGTTGCGTGGAACCATGGCGGACGCGAATACGGCCGGGGTAAAGCCCCAGGATTCGCGCTGCATAATGGCTGGACCGTCGCCGAAGCTGCTGGACGCTCCCCCTAGATTACTGGCGATAAGCAACGCGCAAAAAGTGTTTCGCGGATCCACGCCGAAACGCCTGGTCAGACGACTCAAGAGCGGGACGGCGATAGCAATCGCGGTAATGTTATGCACGATGGCCGCCAGGAGCCACGTGTTGGGCAGAAAGATTGCTGGCAGGAGGATCGTAGCCGGCACATGAGCCAGAAACCGGTGCGTTGCCATCGAGGCCAGCGCGGAGCACAAGCGCACTTCTACGCCGGATTCGAGAATCCGCTGGACAGCCAATTGAGTGGAACACATGACGAGCAGGACGGTGAGGAGGTGCGGCGCGACTCCTTCAACAGGCTTGGCACCGCAGATCGCCACCATCAACAGGGCCGTCGCCGCCGTAACAACCATAAGCCGCCGCGGGAAGGCGAAGAGCAGCACGATCATGATGAAGAGGAGAGCTAAGCAAATGTTAGGTGTCATGGTTGTTCTCCTCAATCAAAAAGCCCCACCAGCCGTTGGAAACCTGAATCTTCGATTTCCTCGGTCATGTGGGGCGCGCGGTCCTCTGATTCGAGGACCAGAGTTTTGGCGTTAGGGAACATGCGAAGGACCAGCGGAACGAAAGGCGAGACGGCGAGCAGCCCGCCTTTCGCGTAGGCCTCGAACAGCACGGTCTCCGCTTGGAGGCCGACGATTTTCTGCAGGCTGGTGGCGCCCTGGAATCCGCGCCCGGCGAGGTGGTGGAAGTGGGGAGGGAGATGGCCATGCGGCCCCGGCGGATGGATCTGGAGAATGCTGCTCTGGGGATGATCCAGAAGCTGATCGAGGACGTGCGGCGGAAATTCGCCCGCCACTACGACCCTTTGTTTGCCGAGATGGTTGACCAGGCGATCACCCATCTGCCGGATTTCACTCTCCAGCGCGGCAGCGCGGGTGAACGGATTGACCGGGTGCTCCGGGGTTCCGCGGCCGGGGTCGCAAGAGCGAATCGCGCCATCTTCCGATTGGGGGACGCAGGAGCGGATTTCCTGGTCGATTACGTTATGCAACTCTTCGGCGCCCAGCCCCTGATCGGCAAGATCGAGGACGATCCGAAGAATGGAGGCGCCCTGGCCGTGATAGCGCCGGCGGTGCCCTGACGAATGTGGACCATGAGGCCCACGATGAGGATTGCGAAATGGCATTTCATTGACTCCATGTCGGTGAATTGAACAACCTTGCCCACTTAGAATCGTCGAAAGTGAAAAGACAGCGAAAATCAAAGATTGGACAGCCAGCAGAAAAAACGGACAGCACTGGACAGCAGAGGTTGTCAAGAAGAGGCTTGGTTTCAGTCGAACAGGGTGTATGCTTAAGCCGCATGAAATCTTCCGATTACCTGTTCAGCACGGTGAAGGACTGGTGGGATATCGGCTCAGGAAGAGTGTCTTGCTTCCAAGAGGAGCGGCCTTCTAATAAAACAATTTTATGGCGGAGTTTTCAACCCCGCGACCAACAAGTTCATAAGCACAAAGAATGGGCAGAGATGGGAACACGGGAATAAGCCGGATAGACGATATCTCCAATTGTGTTGCGAGCATCACGGCATCAATGTGGAAGAACTTTATGAAGCTTCTGCTTCGCGCAGACGACCGAACAATTCTGAAGGCTTGCCACATTGCCGTCTCTTTGAACATGTCCGGGAACGGCTGCTTGCAGGCAAGATGCTCGAGGTGATCGGCCCGCCGGGGATGTTTCACCTGCAGGTATGCCTTGAAGTCTCTAAAAGCTTGCGCAAGCGCTTCCCGCGCTTGTGCCGGCAGGAGGTCACAGCCCGCTCGACTCTCGACGAGATTTGGCGATCGTTTGCCAACAAACTGAACTGGGGGCGCTTTCGCAATTTCGCGGCCTTTGCCGCCAAGGCTCGAAATCAAAAATGTCTGTTTATTATTGAGAGCCTCGACATGCTATGCGCACGGCTTCTTGGGAAACGTGATCCTGAACTCTATGTAGAAGAAATCATCCGATGGTTGAACGAGTTCGCCAAAGAACTGCAATCGCCGCTGATAATATGCGGGAAGGTGCGTGTCGTTGATTTGGTGCGCCTGATCAATCTAACCGTCGACGGTTCTGCCCACGCCCCAGAGCTTGTCAAATTCAGCCAGTATGGCCTCTCTGACGAGGAGTGGGACGCATGGTCAGCGCAACAACTGGATGCTCTGGAGATGCCCATAAGTAACCGCAACGCCCTGAAAGATGCCGCAGCGTACAATCCCGGAGCGCTGCAAAGCGGCATTGAGGCCAGCATTCATGCTAAGGATGTAGCGAGTGGCCTGCGGGCGATCGAAAACTTTTATCAGACAAACTCGGATGCCGTTTACGGCTTAATACCCTATTCACATCGTCAGGCATTTATCCAAGCCGTTTCGGATGAAAGCCCAAAACCCAGGATCCGATGCACAAACTACTGAAGAATGCAGGGTTCATTCATGCCGCAGATGAGCGGAATACCATTTGGAGGGAGGAATGGAAGAAACTCCGCGCATAGATGTGACGTGGCCCGAAGATGTGCCGTTCCAAGTTGGCAACGAGATTAAGAAAGACCGCTACTTCTTCGATCGCGAACAGGAAGTTGCCCAGTTAATTGAAGCAGTCTCTTCTCAATCCAGGAACATTCATCTAATTGAAGGTCCGCGGCGTATCGGAAAGAGTTCCTTGCTTCGAAAGTGCGAGCGCGAATTTGGTAACGCGAGGACCATAGCCCGCGTGGATTTTTCGACTTTTCGATTCACCCGCATCGGTAGGCGCGACGCGGTCGCACTCACGCCGGGCGAGGTCCGCGATGCCATTTTTCGTGACATCGTCTCCCAGTGGCGCCAGGCGCTTGGCCTTGGGGCAGCGCACATGAGCGGAGGCATGGCCCCGAGAAGGTTTCGAGAGAAGATCGTGCAACCGCTTTTCGCGATTCGCGCCGAGAAGCCGCTTATTCTGCTGATAGATGAAGCTGAGGTGCTTCGAATACGGCACCAGGCCGTATTTGAGGATCTGGTTTATGCGATTCAGGAATGCGATCCTTGCTATTTGCAGGCGGTAATCAGCGAGGGCCGCCAGTTGGGGCAGCCGGCTTCCTCGGTCCTGCGCGGCCTTTTGCGCAATGCGCCGGTTGTGGTCTCGGTAGGGTGCTTTTCTGAAGAACAGCTGGCAACAATATTGAAGGTCGCCAGCCCGCTCACCTTCGATAAAAGCACGGTGCGTGAAATTCATCAGGAAACCGGCGGACACCCGCTCCTTTTCTGCGCGCTGGCGGAGCGGTTATTCGCTCACAGGAGGAAGGAAAATGAGCCCGGCGCCGTCCAGATCAGCGACATTCACGCCATTGCGCAGCAGCCGGAGCTGATAAAAATCGTCCAAGGCCATTTTGACTGGATCTGGGACCAGGTTACGCCCTTGCAAAGCGTCCTGACACGCACGGTAGCAGATTTGACCTGGCGCCCTGAAAGACAGCAATTTGAAGATTGGGCTGAGTTCAATTCAGTCCGCGCTGCAATGACGCGGGGAACCTATGGCCCATCTTTGACTGAGGTTCAGGATGGAGCTCTCTTCTTGTCGAACAATGCCGTCTTGTATGTCGAGCCGGATCATTCCCGGTGCCGTTTATGCTCGCCTCTGTTTGGACGATGGATCCGGAGCCTGACGACGCATGAACTGACAACTACGGCCAACCCGGCCGTCTCCAGTCGATTGGAAGCCGCCAAGGCGGCCCGCAAATCCCAGGATTTACCGAAGGCGCGGCAGGAAGTCACGCTTGCTATCCAATTATTCAATGGAAATCCCGAGGCATTTCAACTCGCGGCCGAAATCGCGGAGGAGCAAAAGGATATAGATGATGCACTGAGTTATTGGAAGTGCGCCGTCCAGTTGCAATCATCGCTGGCCTCTTCGCTGATCCGATTTTTACGGAATATGATCCTTGCCGCGACAGAGGGGACCGAGCCGGTCGAAGTCTGGTATCAGGAGCTTGTAGCGGTTTCCGAGCCCGATGTCCAGACTCGAGAAATACAAACCGCGCGATTTGAACACAGCCGGAAGTGCTGGATTGCCTATTTCCGGTATGGCGATATGCGCACCTCATTCCAGTCCTTTGACATTATTTTGTCCATGCTGCGCGACCGGCCGGAAATAGCGAGCAATTTCCAGGGCCTGTTGCTGGAAAATCTGAATCTGCTGCTGCGCGAGCAGCTGGGCTCGACGGAACTCTCCTACCACGGAACTGAGCTGCTGGTTACCTGCTTCGTCCCCCTGACGCGGATTTTCGACCAGAGTTACGACGATTCAATGGAAGCCGATCTGGTGTCCGATTTCGAAGGCATGCCCCAGGCGGTTGAGATCATCCGAAAGCGTTATGCGACAAAGCGCCGGGCCCCGTGGTGGGATGCGGCAATCGATTTGTTGCAGGAGGCATTCTCGCGGCGAGCGCCCCGCCAAGGCCACACTATCGAGCTTGTTTCTGTGCTTCGCCACCTCGTACAGTTCGCCCCGGTTAGTCACAAGAAGCGAGTCACCCTGCTTCTTGTCGAGCACCTGCCCAGCCTGTTATCGAACCTGCTTGGAACCTTGCAGTGGGATACCGCGGCCCAAATCATGGTGCTGCTCTGTGATCTGGAGTCGCCTCCGCACGATCAAATCTGGCTGGCATTGGAGGTAGGCATCAGCGAACTGCTGGGCTTGCCCGAGACCGGCGATGAAACCGTTCTGCTCGATGCGATCCGGCACATGGCAAATATATATAGTCCCTGGATCGCCACCAAGCCGCAACAGGTTTTACCAGATATTCTCAGGCAGTTAGACAAGCTCACGAAACGGTTCCGGACCAGGATCCAGGAGAAGAAGACCGTGGACACGTGGGAGCCGATCGTTCTCGCCGGTTACGAATACCGCAATTGGCTTCGATTGTTCGAAGACCCATTCCTGGCGCTGGCCCCGGAAACAACGAGCCTGGCACAGCGTATGACGCCGCCACCGGAAGTGGCGCGCCGGATTCGCGGCCAGGGAAGGCCTGGCTCCGGGGCTTGGGATGCCGAACTCCCAACTCTGCTCAGCAGCCGGTATGCGTACTGTATTCCGGTGAAGGCGAGCCCTTATGGCGACTTCGGCAATCATCTGCGAATTTATCGCACCACGTGGGACGGTCGGGACATTCAGCTGAAGGTATACCGCTTCGATCTCGCCGAGCAGCAGCCAGCAGTGATTCGGCTGCTCGAATATCTCTGGCAAAATGAACGGCGCTCGCTTCAGAACCTTACTTCCCACCGGGCCGGACGCGCTCTCGTGGAGTTCTATTTTGTCGATTCCGACTTTGAATCCAAAGGCATACGCATTCTGGCGACGGAACCAACAGGCGACCTCACGCTTCGCCAAGCCATAGAAACACACCGGCACCTCTTCCACGATCGCGAAAAATTATGGCGGGAAATCTATAATCTGGTTGAGGCGGTTGGCGCGATGCACCGTTTGAACCACCTTCATCGGGCAATCCGTCCTGAGAATATTTTTGTCAAGCTCGTCCCGGAAAACAATGACTTTCAGTTTAAGTTGGCGAACTTTGAATGGTCGATCAACTTACATGAGATCCGGGGACCACACCTGGAAAGCGAATCCCTTGATTATTATTATGCGCCCGAAGTTCTGGCTCCAATATTTCATCGCGAGTCGAACACCAGGGGCGTGAGTTTTGCCGCGGATATATATTCGCTGGGCCTTACGCTCTACGAGCTTCTCGTCGGCCGGTTCCCGGCCGGCGAGCTCAGAAAATTCAGGAGGCTCGAAGAATATGACCCGCACGTTCACCGCGAGTGGCTGCAGCAGCTCAGGGCCAATATCGATCGGCACTTCGTGGAGGCCAGAGACGTCGGCCTGATGCTTAAGATGATGTTGCAGTCTGATTCTAGTCTACGCTATAGCAACGTCGATGACTTCATTGAAGGCATTGCTCTGTTCGCGACTGAATCCTCCCAAGTGCATACTCTGCTGCACAACGCAGAACGTCCGCCTGTGATGGTGACCACCAGCGCGGACGGGCCGGAGTCTACAAGCTCTATTGCGCACTTTTTGCAAAAAATCCGGCCCGATATCCAATGGAAAGGGAACATAGAGTCTTTTCTCCAGGACGATCTTAAGGGCGCGCAAATATATGCCTGTAGCGGATCCTCTGCTCTCTATTTCAAGGGCAAGGAATTCGAATTTGTTGCCGATCGTTTTACCTGGATCGACAAAAAAAACGCTCGGCAAACGGTGGACGTTCCATTCTTTCGCGTAGCGGGTCCACACGATCGCCGCGAAGGCCCATTGCTGGCAACCCTTATCAGAGTCAAGATCATGTCCGTTGCGGACTTTCACAGACTACTGGAGCAGCAACGGCACCAGGCTGGATTGCGCGCGGAGGTCTGGCGGCTGTTGTTTGAGCTCGCGGAGCACTCAGGGGTAAAGGGTGACCGGATGCAGCGGCAGTTCTATTCACTCCTGAGTCTCACTGCTGATGCCGAGGAAGTGCTCTGGCGCAAGCAGGTGATTCCATATGAACGTGTGAGTTATAGCACAGAAGGTAAAACTATGATTGTCCGGATTAAAGCCAACCGGACAGCCCGCCGTGTGGCGGAAGAGAACCTGGAGCCCCTCGGTCGGGCGACGGCCCGTCAGGTTGCTCGCGAGGACGCCTATTTTGAGCTGCTCAAGTCGGACAACCCCTTGACCACGGGCGAGGAAGGCCTGCCTTGGCTTTACGTTGGCGGGAATACAGAAACTGGGGAAGTCGAACTTCGGCGCCAGCAGACCTCGCCTCTGCCGCCTCAGTTTGGCAACATCCGCCCGCTTGCGCTTGCCGGCAACCGGGCGGTATACCAGCGCAGACAGGATTTGTTGCGAATATTGGAGGACGATTCCTACGTTCTGCGTGCGGTCACGGAGCTGAATCGAATTCGAACAGTCGAACCTCAACAGGACCTCTCAAACGATGACTTTTTCGACAAATCTCTGGACACCGCCAAACGTCGAATCGTCAACCGGGTGCTTAAAGAGCCTCCTTTGTTCCTCGTGCAAGGTCCGCCTGGTACGGGAAAGACAACGCTCGCCGCGGAGGTGGTTCGTCAGACTCTTTGGAAGCATCCATCGGCCCGGATTCTGATTGTCTCACAGGCCCACGATCCTCTCGATAATCTCCTCCTGCGGGTTCATGAGGTGTATAAGCACAACCGTTCTCCTCATGGCCCGGCTGGGGATGGGCGAAGCGGCACTGTAAAAGCTGAACTCGACACGAACAGCCCCATGCTGGTGCGTCTGTTGTCCGGCAGCCGGATCCGCGCAAGGGCGCGCACAGATGAAAACAGGCGAGTTCAAGAATTTATTCCGAGCAATGCCAAGGACGATTCTTACCCGGCCTATCCCGCCGTTGCGCCCAGGTTCACGTGTCACAGCAGCTCTTATCGCGAAATGGCGGAGTTTTGTTGAGCAGAATGATCGATCTCTGGCGCGTTCGGTCGAACAACGCATCGTAAACAGTGCGAATCTGGTATTTGTCACCGCGAATGACAAGAGTCTGGCTGAACTTCCAGTGGATCGCAGCTTCGACCTGCTGATCTTCGAAGAAGCGGCCAGGGCTTACCCGCTTGAAATTCTTAATGCCATGCGAAGCGCGCGCCGTTGGCTTCTCATCGGTGACCACCAGCAGCTATCGCCTTTCGCACTTGAAGAATTTCAAAAAGAACTCAGCGATCTGATGTCCAATAGCATGTTGTGGAATGTCAGCGGCCAGGAGCAGCAGCAATGGACCACCGAGATCGCCGATTTCTTCCATTTCCTCTACCAAGGCAAGGGGCTCGGGCTTGGCGACCGGAAAGCGCCGGCGGATATTTTAGAGGCGCAATGGCGGATGCACCCCGAGATCGGCAATCTGATGCGGGTGTATTACCCCACGATGAAGAATGGAGAGGGCAAAGAAGGTGAAGCCGAGCTCAGTAGAAGATACAGGCACAATTTCCATGATCCGCCTGAGCTTGAGAACCAGCCTTTAATTTGGATCGATACGCCTGCGGTTGGCAAGAATAGATTCGCGCGCGAACGCACTGTTTCTGGCGGTGGTTATGTGAACTATTTTGAGATCGCAGTAATCCGCGCGCTCATCAAGCAACTTCAACAGCAACATGTGCTGGGAAACCAGCTCGTCTTTTTGAGCCCATATCGGGCGCAGGTGCAGCTGCTGAATCGAACGTTTCAGAATTGGAAGAATCCAAAAACCAACACATTCGACTTGGTCGGCAAGGCTTATACCGTCGACAGCTTTCAGGGTCGACAGTCCGATGTTGTAATCGTGAGCCTAGTCCGCAATAACGATTACAACACTGTGAATGGAGCGCTAGGCTTTCTGGCTGATAACGAAGGACGCAAGAGAACGGGCGTCATGTGTTCCCGTGCACAGCGGCTCCTGATCATTGTGGGTTGCCGTTCCCACTTTGAGCGTTTTCGGAATGAGAAAGTAGCATCCCATCTGGCGGATGTATCTGCATCTATCGAAAAAGGGTTCCCCGGAAGTTCACTATTGACCAGGGCGGATGACGAGCGCCTGCGGCAACAGTTCGTGGAAGATATCGACATCGATTTGGATGAGCAAGTATGACAGAACGGGTTGTAAGAATAGACGGAACTCATTATCGTGCGGTTCCAGAGCTCTCCATGCTGGACGAGCTCGATTCGATGACGCGCTTCTTCCTTAAAGAGGTGCTTCCGATCGAGAAAAGAATCGATCATCTGGTGAATATCTTTGGTCTTCCCAGCCGGACCGTGGAGGACATTCTGGCCGATCTGCTAAAACAGAATCGAATCTCGCTGCGCCTCGAAACCGGAGAGGTCGAAATCCTGAACCGGCCTACACTCCGGCGGCGCCACCGTCCGGGTCTTCCCATCGATGTGTGGCAGGATGATTTTACGGGAGCTATTCTTCCGCTGAAGAAGGTGTTCATGTATGCAAACCAGGAGGAGGTGCGCCAAGTCGCCCACTTCAAGAGCGTTATTGATGGTTCAGCCGGGTTCCTGGATATGCCGGACTCACGGATCCTGGCAATGCTCGCGCCCTTCGATCGGGCAATGCGGGTTTCCCACGAGGGTTGGGTCCCGGAAAAATTACGTGAAAAAACGAGGGTCGGATTTGTCCCGATTTATGCGCCTGTCGCTATGGTGAATGTAAACGACCTAGAGATCCCGTTTATTGATGCTCCATATTTACCAGCGTGGCTTACAAAGATCTGGTCGCGTGAGTTATCTGAAGGCAGTGAAGTCAAGACCCAGGCCATCGAAGAGTGCTTGGCTAGCACTATCATCGAAACCGCCAGCAACATAACGCGCGACAAAAAGGTGCGCGCACCTGCTGCTGAAAGTGCATATGATGGCAGCCTGGAAGCAGCCGATCCGTCGTTTTTAGTTAAGCGATGGGCAAACGCGATTGCCGAGGTTTTGGACTGCAGCACCGATTTCCGCGCTCTGCTGAGCCGCCTTCATCAGGCGGATCTCCGGTTTGAAACTTTGGAGGCGAACATCTCGCTCAGAGGGAGCGTGCGTTTGGTGGAGAAGACGGCGGTTTGCCATTTGACCGAACTGTGGAAGCAAACAAGACGCGTATTAATTATCGTGACCAGCGAATGGACGACGGAGCTTCTGCAAAGAGTCGCCGCAGCGACAGTCGGCTATGAAGACCAAGACGCGCACTTGATCCTGATCGATTGCGCTGAAAGTCCGCGCAAAAAAGCGTTTCCCGCGCTCAAAGAACTGTTTCTCAAAACCCGCAACGGGGAGGTTGAATTCATCACGGTTCCAGTTCCCACACCCTTGAGCTTCTGTGTATCGGATGGTCAGAGAGCCAGACTGGGTAGTATCAAGAGCATCCTGCTCACGAACTCTTCTGCTATAGAGTCGTTGGGATTCGGGGCCGCGGAGGCTTTATTCTCGCCTGTCGTGCAGAAAATTGATGCAAAGAAAGGCAGTGGCCGCTGGTTCCTGTCACAGCTTGGAAATACCGGGGAGACTGATGACAACGATCCGGAGTTGACCGCAAAGTTACGAGGGCTGCTCGGCAGAATGGAAGCATTTCATGATGACTTGCGCATGCGAATACAGGCGCTCGCGGATGCGGCACGCGCTGGCGCCACCGGAAAAGCGACTGCTCGATCTCAAAAGGAAGGTCTGCCAAGTTCGTTTCGGGAAATAGAACCGGTATTCTCCGAGCAGCGCGACGAGTTTCTAGCAGAGTGGAATGAAATCGACCTCCAGATTCCGCAGATGATCGGATCAGGCCAGGATACTTTCTTGCAATTCTGCCAACGGGTCAGCATTGCGGACCGTCAGCACGAACTGGAAATATTTCTTTCTGGAATTCACGTTAATTCGACTAAAGCTATAGGCAGGGTTCTGCTTAAGGCATTGAATAATGGGACCCGCATTGCACTACATCTCACGCATCCAGCGAGTGGAAAATCAAAAACGCGCTTGAATAACATTTATGGTGATGTAGTTGCTCATTCATTATTTTCCGTGGACTATGTGAGGGCTCAACTGCCAAGCATAGTGATAGCAGACGAAAAATATGTTGGCATATCTTCTGGAAATTGACTTCGCGATGTTGAGCCTGACCACTACGGATTTGTCTTGTGTGCCCCGAACCTGGCCGCCTCTCTACGGGATTTTGCACGGCGCAAGGGTGACGAAGGAAATAAAGGGGATTCCGCCGGCGAAAATGCAGTTGGGTAAAAAGATCCAGTTTACTGCCCGGCCGGTCAACATCGGTTCGCGGTTAGCCACTGATGAACTGTCAAACTGTAAAATCCATCCCAACATAATTCCCAGTTACCCAAAGCTCAGGAAGTCACCCGAATTTACCACATTGCTACCATTGAACGACCACGGTCATGCCAGATTAGAAGTTTTTAATTCTTCGGTTAAGCGGACATAGCTCATCACGTAAACAAATATACCTGGCACAACGCCTTTCCTAGTGGTAGCTTTCAACGAGGAAGGTTGGTATAAATCTCCACAGCTTAACGATGGATTCCTAATGTTCTGAGTGTCAGACAACCAAGCTGTCATTGCAGCACTTCTCTTTACTGGTGAGAGGAGAAGGCCAATAAATCTAATGAGGCTTCTGCTGTTAGCAGTGACCCTGATCCGCGAGATACGGAAGCGCAGATTTCGCCATGTGGGCCACCGACGATCTGTTGTGGGGTATTCTCGGCACGCCCATCGTAGATCGCGCGAGCAATTCAGCGTACGCAGTCATCTGGACAAGGAAGGACAGTACCGGTTGGATGATGTCGAACTGAGTTGCGAAAATGTGAAACAAAGGATCGCGATCTAGATTCCAGGCAGCTTTGCAACAATGCTCCGGCAACTGCGAAGGGACGCTTCCAAACCGGTCCGTAGCTGGTCGATTATCTAATGATGACTCATGTTTTCCAGTTCGGCTTACCTCGCTACCGCCAATAAGCTGTGTTACTCGGACGGTCATTAACACGATCATTAAGTAGTGCGGTGGAAACAGCAGAGTAGTGAGCGCAATTACTTAGGACTGCAAAACGAGAACAGTTTGCGAGTTATTTTTGATCGCAAACAATTCAACACGAAACACCCGAGGAAACGTTGAGGATAAAGCTATGGAAGAAACTATTAACACTACCACTCAGTCAGCAAATACCACGCCAACTAAGGAACGCCGCCACACTGCTCCTCTTCGCGGCTTCGAGAGTGTGCCGTCCTCTCCTTCTGTGCAGGGACGATTCGGAAGAATGTTTCGCAACCTTCCGGTTTTCGATCCAGAGGATAGCGATCTTGTGAAGTTAGCTGAGGGAATGATCCAGCCCTTAGAAGATGACAAAAACCCAGAACAGCCGGATGATGATGAGAATCTCGAGATTCCAGCCGGTTACACATACTTAGGGCAATTCATCGATCACGATATCACGTTCGACCCTGTTTCCAGCCTCCAGCGGCAAAATGATCCCGATGCACTTGTCGATTTCAGAACACCACGATTCGATCTGGACAACCTTTATGGGCGTGGTCCGGACGATCAGCCATACATGTATCAGGGGGACGGAGTCAAATTATTATTAGGCAATCTTGTTTCCCAACAATCCGATTTCGGTGGACCTGATCTGCCGCGCAACAGTGCAGGACGAGCACTGATCGGTGATCCGCGAAATGATGAGAACAAGATAGTATCTCAACTCCAATCCGTATTCATTCGTTTCCACAATGCGATGGTCGACAAAGTGGCCCAAAAAACCAATCTGGCTGGTGATAGACTCCTTAAAGAAGCCCAACGGCAAGTCAGGTGGCACTATCAATGGGTGGTCCTTCATGATTTTCTTCCGCGAATTTTGGCAGGTAAGAATATTGCGGAAGGAGAGAAAATTATCGAAAGCATCTTGCATAAGGAAGAGTATGTAGCGGGAGTGGCAAAGGGGAAGGCAATCAAATCCACATCACTCCGAGTGCAGCTCAAATTCTACTCATGGCGGGATCAACCCTTTATGCCGGTTGAATTTTCAGCAGCAGCTTACCGTTTCGGCCATTCGATGATACGTCCAAGATACTATTTTAACGATCGGATCCGCCAGCCCAAGGCCGATGCTGCATTTGGCAGAACATCGATTTTTTCCAAGACTCAAGATCCCAGAAAAAATTTAAATAGCTTTAAACCACTACCTGGAGATTGGGGCTTTCAGTGGAAGTATTTTTACGAGCTTGGCGGTTCGGTTCCCGATTTTCCAAGGTTTAAGCTACCACAGCCTAGCTATAAGATCGATTCTGTATTGGTCTTTCCCCTCAAACAATTACCGCCACCGATCATTTCGCCAAAGGACAAAGTTACATCATTGGCAGAGAGGAACCTCAGGCGAGGCAAAGCTCTGGGCTTGCCATCAGGGCAGAATGTCGCGCGCACGATGGGGATTGAGCCGTTGACTACATCTGATCTTGAATTGGAGAAGCTTGGCCTCAAAGGCAGTTCAATCGACGGCAACGCTCCATTGTGGTTTTACATTTTGAAAGAGGCTGAAACGATTGGAGACTCCGCGCATCTAGGCCCAGTCGGCGGCCGCATCGTTGCGGAAGTTCTTATCGGGCTCCTATGGGGAGATCCTCTTTCTTATTTGCGGGTGCAGCCAAGCTGGTCTCCCGAACTAGCAAATGACGATGGTAAGTTCGGGATGCCACAGTTGGTCAAGTTCGCTGTTGGCGGGTAGGGTCGATAGCGAATTTTATTGCCTAGCACGGGCGAGGCTGCGCCACGGTGGGAGAGGCGGGAACGTGGCCGGTCTGAGATTTCCACCCTTGAGTCCCTTCGACGGGGACGCCAGTCGCTTTGACTGAGCCTCCCTTGATCGACACTCTGCAGGTCTGGCGCAAAAGCAGGACGAATTATTTCAAGAGTTCTTCTGCCTTTTGCCTGATGTATGACGAAGGGTAACAAGTGGGAGCTATTCTTAGAGGGTTCTAACTTTAGCATGGGTAACTAAGAAAAGGATATAGATCGCAAATCTCGTTCTTGTAGTTATGAAACAGCCGGTTACCCTAGTGATCCAAAAGGGTTCATCGATGGGGATCTTAATGGCCCCCAGTTGTCCGGACGCAGGCCGAAAGTACACTTGCTCAAAGGAAAATCTGATGCAAACACGCAATCTAAGGTGGAGGGCAACATCACCAACAGTAACCGAAGGGGTATTTTTGCTGGAGGTGTCCTCCCTTGGTACGGGGCTGTCAACTGACGGAGAACTGGCACCCCGCGACGAGGCCATACTGCTGTTGCAACTAGCAGCAGAGATCGAGCACGCGCTAATGGTGCAGTATCTCTATGCTGCATATTCGCTGGAAGTGGATCAGAGCGCGATGCGCGGTCCAACAGTGCCGCCCGACGCAGCGATCAAGACAGCCGAGTGGAGATCCAGAATCTTGCGAATTGCGAAACAGGAGATGGGGCACCTAGTCACCGTCCAAAATTTACTCCGTGCCATCGGAGCGCCGCTACACTTCGGACGGGAGGACTTTCCGTTTTCGGCCTCAAGCTTCTACCCGTTCAAGTTTACTCTAGAACCGGTAACCAGGGACGTGCTGGCCAAGTTCGTTGCCGCCGAACGGCCCGAACAACCGGATCGCACCATCCTACCGGAAGCAAAGGAGGCCGAGATTCTTAAGCGCGCAAAGGCAGATGCCGGCTCTGATATAAATCGCGTTGGTGCCCTCTACAGTCGCCTGATTGACGTTTTCGGAGATTTCGCAGCCGATGGCACAATCTTCCTAGGTGATACCGAGACTCTACAGGCGTCCCCGGATTCGGAGGAGTGGACCGGAAGTAGCGGTGGAGACCGTGTTTTGGTGCGGAATTTTACCGGTACGCCCGCGTTGATGCAGACTCAAGCGACGAGTGCGCTGAGGGAAATCGCCGAACAGGGCGAAGGCATCGTGGCGGACGATCCGGAACGTACGTCGGCTCATTTCCGCGTCTTTCTTGATCTTTATGACGCCTTCCCCGAGAATCCGGCCCATGGGGGAACATGGGTTCCTAGTCGGCCAGTTCCGGTGAACCCCGCCATAGCAGGCGAAGCCGACGCATCGCTGGCAGATAGCATCAGCGAGCCGGATAGCCGGAAGCTGGCTCATTTGGCGAACGTCCGGTATCGAATGCTGTTGCTCTACCTTCAGCACACTCTGCGGACTCCCGCAACCAGCGACCTGCGCTCAACACTGTTTGGATGGGCCTTCAAGGAGATGCAGATGATCGCCCTGCTTGGCGCCGGACTCACGAAGCAACCCCGCACAGCAGGCAAGCCAGCCACGGAGGTGGCGGCCGCCATTTGCTTTGATATGCCGTACATGATCGCGTTACCCGAGCGCGACTCAGACTGCTGGCGAGTGCACCGCGACTTGCTCGATGCCAACGACGCGCTCCTAGGTAGCGTTGCTCCGGCGGTGCTGAGCGCCATCGACTCAGCTGGTCGGCTGAAGTCACTGACAGCCGTTCGGAGACCGACCGTTAATCATCAGTTAGGCCTGTAGCACCTTTCCAATGGAGGATCGATATGCCCACGACTTATGAAATCCATCCCGCGATCGGCATTTGCCGGGTAGGCGACAGCGACGAATTCCACTTCGGACCTGACCCGTTTGAAGTACCGCCGACTATCTACCGGGACTCAACGCCGAGCAAGAAACTCAAGAAGCAAGCGGTGCGGTTCCGTGTCTTCAAGTGTGACCGGAACGCGGATGGAAGCTTGGCCGCATTCTCTGAGATCACGACGGCGGGCGGATTCATCATAGAGTGGACCGTCGAACTCGCCAATCGCAAAGCGACCGCTGACGCACTCGAAGCCGGAATACCGACACCCCGCAATCGTACGCAGAGCAATCGTGCACTGCTCGCAATCACCCCGGGAGCAAAGTCGATCTCCGGAATCTCGGTGCCGCCCGTTGAATTCGACAACTGTGTCTTTCTCGGCCATCAGTTGCGAAACACGGCGGGACAGAATGTGACTTTAGGAGCAATTCGTACCGACGATCATGGGCGGCTTATCGTGACCGGCGGTCGGGGAGACTCGGGCTCGGTGGTGAATCCGCCGCAGTTCCAGCACTTCGCTGACAATGATAACTGGTGGGACGATACCTCGGATGGGACCGTCCGTGCAAAAGTAACGCTTGCTGATGGGTCGGTTCAGACTCCACTGTCGGCATGGGTGCTGACCGGCCCGCCGGATTTCGCGCCCGCAATCGCGAACAATGTCACTCTATACGACGTGGCATACCAAGCGGCGGTCGATAATCACTGGCGTACTGTTCCGGCAATTCCATCCTACCGCGATGACATCAAACCGATTCTCAAACGATTTGTGGATATGCAGTGGGTAAACGACAATTTCCGCTCGCTGTTCGGTGTCGGTGGTCCGCACGATTTCGCTGCTGACTGGACCGCTTTCGGAGATCCCACGCAGAAGCAGAGTGAGCGGCAGTCCTTCTTTTCAAAGCTGCGGGACCCGAGCGGAGCCGCGCAGCCGCATGCGCCCGAGCTGCCTCCGCTCAACGATGAAACGGACACTAACAGCATCCAGATGCTGACTCCGGTGCAGTATCAGATTCTCAAACTGTGGGCGGCCAGCACATTCGAAGGTGGTTCCGCTCCGCCTCCAGCCGCGGCCCCGAGTCCCGATACGCTAACACGGGCGGTGCTCGATGCGACAGCAGGAGCAGCTTTCTATCCTGGCATCGAATCCAACCGGATCATGCGGGACCGATCACACTACGTGAGCCCATTCCGCATCCAAGCGGACCTGACGCAACCAGGCCATCTTGTGCCAGGTGATATGACCAAGGGCAACGCGATTCCGTGGCAATCTGATTTTGCGGCCTGCCGCCAACAAGGAACTCTCGGGTGGTGGCCGGCACAGCGTCCCGACGACGTTCGGACCGATCCGAACTCGGCGGCCATCGTGACCTGGAGCCGCAAGTCAGAAGGCGTAAAGATGCTCCAGAACTGGAAGCAACTCGGCGTAGTGAAAGCCGCCCAGGACGCTGCCGGTAACACTGTCTTCGTGGAAGACGAACGCACGCTTGGATAATATGCAGCCAGTCATATTTGACGCGATTGTACTCGGCGGCGGCCCTGCTGGTTCAGCCGCTGCGATCACGTTGCGTGAAGCGGGACGATCCGTCGCATTGGTAGAGGCCACGCGGTACGACAAGCCGCGCATCGGCGAAACGCTGCCGCCCGATGTGCGATTGCCGCTGGCAGAACTAGATGCACTCGATGATCTGCGGGGGCATCTTCCATCTGTCGGGCACGTGGCTGCGTGGGAATCCGCTGAAGCACGCTGGAACGACTTTATTTTCCAACCTTACGGCTACGGCTGGCATGTGGATCGGCGGCTCTTTGATTACTCGCTTGCCCGCCGGGCGGAGCGGAAGGGAGCTTTACTTATGATGTCTTGTCGTGCAACGGCATGCCAATACCGGAACGAAACCTGGCACGTGACACTGACTGGCTCGACTACCAGCATCTTGGCGCGATGGCTGGTTTGCGCAACAGGTCGGGGTGCGTCTCCGCTGAGGCGGCAAATGGGCCGCCCAGTACAACACGATCAACTAATCGCCTCCTACTACCGCGGAAAGCGCGAGCCAGATTGGGCCTGCGGCGATCGAGCGGTGATCGAGGCGGTGCCGGATGGATGGTGGTATTCAGCACCACTGCCCGATGGGCTAGGGATTTTCGCGTTCTTTAGCAGCCCGCGGAATACCTTGAATCGACGGTCGTGGCATCGCGCGATGGAAGCCGCTCATATAACGCGGGAACGCTTCCGAGCAATGGGCCCCTCCGCGAGTATCGGAGTCACTGCTGCTAGCAGTTGGCAATCTCCTGTTGTTGCCGGTCGTGAATGGGTGGCGTGCGGAGATGCGGCGGTAACGCGTGACCCATTGTCATCACAGGGAGTGTACAGCGCTCTCACTGCGGGGATCTCCGCAGCGCGTTCGCTACTCAGTGACGGCTCACAAGAGGACTACGTGAAGAGTATCGAGGACGCCTATTTGCAATATTTATCCCACCGCAAAAGCTACTATAGCCAAGTAAACCGGTTTTCAGGCGAACAGTTTTGGCGCGAGAGGTTGGGTTCAGGGAGTACTGTTCATTGATATTCGTGCAATACGACGAAGCCGTGGTCCAACCCCAGATTGGCCCGCGTCAGCAAGTTTTTCTAGGCAATGTTGCGCTCGCTCCTCTGGTTGACCGTGAGTGTTGCCCGCAGACGAATTCTTTGACACACGGCTGCGGCGCGTACATTTGGAACGAGGCGCTACCCGTCACCGTATCATCGCTGTTTTCGGCACATCGATGATCAAGCGATTTGCCGAATGGTACTCCGACGCGCAGTAATCTTCGACTGTATGTTGCGTCTCTTGCTCCCATGTCCGAAGCAGAGTCTCTGGGGTCACCACCAGGTTTCGCGCCCTGCACGACCTGCCTGAAGAATGGCAGATGGAACAGTGGAACGCGGCAAACGATCTGTCATTGGCGGAATTAGACCGGCTTAATGCGGGAAGAAGCGCTGGTTCAACTCACGTATTGCCGGCTGGTGCCATTTTTACAAAACGCGTTGCTGAATCACCTTCGCTTAACCGGCATGAATGATGCTCAGTTCAGTGATCTCGGACTTTCTGAAGAACAATTGGTCCGTTGGCATTTAAACTGCAACCCAACATTCCCATGAGCCACCTACATCACTACAGCGTTGGGACTGGACAAGGAGTCGTTTCTGCATGTGTTGGGCCGGGAATCAGGGGGTCTGGACTGGTGGCAGGATGACCAAGCACTAGGACGCCAGGCCATACCAGATCTTGTCCCGGATAGCCAAACAGGGAGTGTGTAGCTTGCTCACTGCTGGTGATATGGCGCGGGGTCACGAAATCGTCAGGAGACTCCGAAGCGCGCCCTCGAATACCAGGTTGCGAGATGCCGTCATCAAAACCAAAGTGCTCGTGGCCAGGAAGATCTTCACGCACATCACTTTTTTCTTTGTAGGTAATCCGACAACCTGCTTTTTCTATCAGTTTGGTTACTGCATCCGCGCGCTCATCCACCGTGTCACGCGTGTCCCCGGCAATAACGACGAGAGCGTCGAGATCATGTCCCGGGGCTCCGACTTTCCAATTAGCGGGATTGCCCTCGTCATCAGGAACTGTGGGATCCCCGAGAAAGGCGGAGCGGGCCGCCAGTCCCTGGCGAAAGGCCTTGCTCGGAAGGTCCACCGCGCCGGTGTCAATTTCAGGAGACCGCGGAAAGAAAAGCCTATCCCGACAAGTGCTTTTGCGGGGGATTTTTCGAGTGCAGTAGTCTTGCGAGCCCGGTGACCGCGTCGGTCTGCCAGTACTTCCGCTGCTGTAGCCACGTCTGCTACGAACTTGCGGAGGAAATGCTTGAATGCGACGATTGCTGCGGAATCTGCACCGAATGTAACGCCGAGGAGTGTTTGGTGTGATTTTAATAATCCAGGCACGACAATGCCCTGAATATCTGCCATCGGCAACACAGGTTCCAGCAGACCTTGGATTTGTGATTGGGTTCGAGCGTCGCTCATCAATTGCCTCCCTTCGACTAGAAACGATGCTTCCCGTGTGCTCTCCGCTTTTGGTGAACTCTTGTGGCGGCACGCTGAACCAACATCGCGGGTGCAGAAGGAACAACAAGATCACCGGTACCCCTGGTTGAGGAATGCTTCTGTTAATCCGGGTGGTACGGGCTCGGTTGGGTCCACCCCACCAACGGTCCGAGGGAAATAAGGATCGATTACCGGCCGGATGCGGGAACCAGCGGGCGCGCGCGCGAGCATCTTGGGCAGGATATTCGCGATACCAATCAGCTTGACAGTTATGCACTCCGCGATTTGTCCGCCAAAATGTATCGGACTGCCTGCAATCGTGAGATCGCCGAGATCAAATCCTCGTCCTGGCGGAATCTCGACTATCATGCGTTCAATCATTCCGGGAAAGCCGCGTACAATGTGGACACAGTCAGAAACGCTTCCTCCGTCAGGAGCCAGCCATCCGGACAAGTCGATATGATCCATGTACAGACCGACAGGATTGCGAAGGGTAACATTGGCACCAAGCCGGGCCAGGGCATTAACGGAAGCGCCTATAGTTGGATCGCTGTTGCGGTTAGCTCCGCCATAACCGGCGTAGCCGATCAATGCTTCCGGTTCAACCAGGAGGCGACCCTTTGGATCCGTGTAACGGACACTCAAAAGCTGCTTTTCCGGCTCCTGCCCCCCTGAAAGTTCGAAAGTCATCTGCTAGGGCCGACCATTTATTTTCAAGCAGTTACACGCCTTCCGAATCCCTCAAAATTCCCGCCGTAAAGTGCAATTCGTCAGTAGCCTTCGAAGTAGATAACATCGTACAACTAACCGCACCGTATTCAATCACGAAGGGTTCCGGGGATATATCACACGTCTCTTTGAACCTAAGTACGGCAACGCTTTCTGCGGCGAACTTAAGGGAAAGGGCCGCAATGCTGAGAAGGCCCTCGACTTAGGCGACTGGGATGGATGCGCCAGCGGCGGGCGCCTGAACCATTCTTGTGGAGGTCGCTGGCATTGTGGCGAGAAGAATGCCGCTCGACCACTCCAGTTCCACAGCATGCAGCTGAGGATGAAAAAGCAACGCGCGCCGTAGCGCAACCTTTTCGGCGTGCTGCACGTCCGTTGTGCTCGGCCCCTCGTGGAGGTCATCGATAACCAGGATGCCGCAGGAGCGCAACATTCTGATCACGGATTCGGTATTGCCATACTTGATGGGCGCCGCATCGACAAAAATCAGGTTGAAAGTGCCCAGCGCGCCGATTGCTTCGGCAGCATCATCGGTCACCAGCCGCACATACGCAGGCCAGCGCCCAGCGGCGGCTGCCCGGGCTAGGCGGAGGTCGGCTTCGATGCTGATCACCTCTACATCATTCCGCGTTCCGAGTCCGACGGTAATCCACGCAAGCCCCAGGCCCACGCCGGTTCCAATCTCGAGGATCCTTCCCCCGGATGGAACGGCCGCCGCCAGAGTGGCCAGCAGCCGACCAACATTGTCTTCACTCGACTTCGTGAAGCGGTAATCAGTTGCGCGTCGCTTGGCAGCGGCAACCGCGGGCGGGACGTTTGCCTGGAGCAGGTAGAGCCGCTCGCTTCCGCGCTCCACCAGCTGCTTGACGAGCGCATCGGGATCGCAGGCAGTTGCGCGCGGAGCCAGTCTATAGCCGTCAGGCGAGGCATCCAAGATCGTCTTTGCAATCAGGCGACGTACGGCGGGGAAATGCGTTCCGAGTTCCGGGTCCCGGTAGGCCATGAGCGCGCGGTCGAATGCCATCAGCTCCGCCTCAGCCTCGATTGCGGTCAGCACGCCGCGCGCGTTCTCCACTTCCTCGTTTGCGATCGGTGTCAAGAGACGCGAAAACCCGGAACGCGCCGCTTGGTTTTGATTGAGCACGGATTCGATGCGGTTCGCCTCGCGCTGGTAAAGATCAAGCACCAAGTGAATGTACGCGCCGTGCGGCGGAGCCGACGGCCGCAGGAAATCGAGCACCGACATCAGCCAATCGCGCAATCGTTTGCCTGCCAAGCCCAGTTGGTTCCAGCACACGTCCTTCAGTTTTTCTCCTAGGTAGTACGCCCGCTCGATAGCCTTGCGGCTTTCAACCATGCCGCGGAAAGGCCCGTATTTCGCTTCCAGGCCCCCACCCCGCTGCTCGGCGACCAGCGCGAGCAGCGCGAGTTGGACGTAAACGTGGAATGCGGCGAAGACGCGGTGAGTATCCCAATGGTTCGAGTTGGTCAGCTCCGCGGCATTCCACACCGAGATGACCTTCGGAGAATCCGCGGACGTATACTCTGCCTCGAGCAGCGAATGTCCGTGACGGAAATCATAGAGCTTCTGGTGCAGTGATTCGAGCAACAGATGTTCAGCCACGCACCACGGGTTGGCAAGGATGTGACGATTCAGAAAGATCGTGCCGCCCATCCTGATCTGGGAGCTGGATACCTTGCCTTTCCAAAAACCTGCATCAGGAAAACACGCCACTAGGTGCGCATGCCCCAGGGCGCTGCGAGCCAGAGACGGCAGGAGGTCCTGTAACAGCTGTTCTCCCTTTCGCAGACTCGCAAGTTCGTGGCTGTCAAGGGTGCAAAGAGAAGCACTGTATTCCTTATCTAGGATGAACCGGAAGGACCGGCCGAACAGGTCATCCGGATAGTCCTCCGTCCAGACCCATCCGTGATATGGCTCCGGCCCGAGACAATCAAGAGACGCGGCACCATTTTCGAATGGCGTTCCCGATCGCCCGAGTTCGAGGTGTCGAATTGTCTCCTCGAAGATGCGCTCGCACTGTGCCAGGGGAAGGCCCTGGGTATTCCCGGTCTCGATCTGTGTGTGTGCGTGCTGAACCGCGCAGCGGATGACGGTATTGCCAGTGATGCGATAGCACGTGTAGGCATCCGCTCGCTCGAAGGCTTCTAGCAACCGTCCGGCGCTGGGGAGACGAGACGCAATCAGCTGCAGGCGGCGCTTGTGTGACATCTCAAGTTGCTGGCGTATGTACTCGCTGTTACCGAAGGTCTGATGCTCGACCAGCGCCTGCTCTGCTCCTGCCAGCAGCTTCGGTTCTACATCTGCATGCATTTGCCCGCCTCCTGCAATCAGTCGCCAAACTGGGGCGCTCTTGCGCTACTTTTTGGATATATCTTTCTCAACGTTGGCCTGGAAGAACGGGTTCGCCTGTTCCAGACGCCAGGACAGGTCCGCAAGCGCATTGCGATCATGATGACCGACACCGCCCTGCGAGTCGTGAGCATGAGCGCCGGTCTGGCGCATCAAGATGGCAACCTTTAATTGCAAGTTCTGAAGTTGATCGCTGGACAGGTCTTCCAGTGGGAATTCCGAGCTCATCGATCTTCTTAAAGTGACGAGCAGCGTCTCGGTCTCCGGATCAGGAATCATCAGCCATGACATCCTCCTCGGACATAGATTGCAGATTTCGAACCACACAGGCAGCCTCCTATAACAAGTAGCCCTAGGGGCAATCCATTCTGCTACTTGCCATGGAAATTCAAATGATCTTTGTTAAGATGACGCCCGAAAAATTTAGGTCGTCACAGCTTCGTAAAGCTCTAAAGAATGATGATTCCGAGTATACTTCCCCAATGAGCAACCTAGGCCGTGGTATTCAGCCATTGGAGGCAAACCAGCGAGAACCCCACGAAATTAAACCAAGCGAGAGTTTAACAAGCTTTATATGGCAATTGCTGCGACCACGTTGGAGGCTGTTGCTGTATGGCTTCGTGCTCATGCTGATCAACCGCGCCAGCGGCCTGGTCGCGCCGAGCTCAAGCAAATACTTAATTGACCTAGTGATTGTGAGGCACCGCATCGAGCTTCTGTTGCCGATCCTGCTGATTGTGCTTGGTGCAACCATTCTTCAAGGCGGCACGAGCTACGTATTGGTGCAGGTACTTTCAAAAGAAGGGCATCGCTTGATGAACGAACTGCGTGAGCATGTCCAAATTCATATGGCCCGTCTGCCAGTGGCTTTTTATGACAACAACAGCACCGGAGCGCTAAACTCGCGGATTATGAGCGATGTCGAGGGTGTGCGCAACCTGATGGGCGGCGGCTTGATCGACTTCATCGGTAGCATCATGACTTCATTGATTGCATTGGCGGTGCTGCTGAAGATCAATGTCGCGATGGCGCTCGTAGCTTTTGCCTTCGTGGCGGCATTCAGCTACACCATACATCGATCGTTCTTTGCCATTCAGCCCATGTTTCGCCAACGACGTATCTTGCGCGCGAAAATCGCCGGGCGGCTCAACGAATCGCTTGGAGGCGTACGGGTAATCAAGAGCTATCGTGCCGAGGAGCGAGAAGCGGCTGTTTTTGGAGGTATGCTGCAGAAGTGGCTCCAGAGTATTTTCCGCACACTCGATGCTACTGCTGGGATGGATTTTTCGTCGAAGCTACTCGTCGGTGGCGTGAGTGCGCTCGTGTGGTATATGGGAGTGGAACGGGTCATCAGCAATCATATAACGCTCGGTGACCTAGTCGCATTTAATCTTTATCTCGCTCTCTTAGTTGCTCCCCTGGTGCGAATCGTTTCAATGGGCACTGACCTTTCAGAGGCAGTAGCCGGTCTTAAACGCACTCACGAATTATTGCAGACGCGCCGCGAAGATCACGATCCGAACCGGGACGTGCAGATGCCCTCCACCCCAGGGAAACGATCCTGTGAGATCGCGTTCGATGAAGTTGTCTTTGCCTATGAGGGCGGTCCCGAAGTACTGCATCGGGTCAGTTTCCATGCTGCTCCTGGCACCGTAACTGCGCTCGTCGGCCCATCCGGCTCAGGCAAGAGCACCATTATTGGGCTCGTGGCGGGATTCTACACACCCCAGGCGGGAAAGGTACGAGTGGATGGCCAGGACCTCAGTCGGCTGCGGCTGGAGGACTACCGTGGCAGATTGGGGGTAGTGCTGCAAGAGTCATTCTTGTTTGACGGTACGATCCGGGAGAATGTGCTCTTTTCCAAACCCGGCGCCAGCAATGAAGAATTCCGGCGTGCAGCACGGCTGGCGCGAGTGGATGAGTTCGCCGAACGATTCAAGGACGGATACGACACAATCGTGGGTGAACGTGGAGTCAAACTGAGCGGGGGGCAGCGGCAGCGACTTTCGATCGCGCGGGCGATTCTGGCAGACCCGGACATCCTGATTCTAGACGAAGCTACCAGTTCACTCGACAGCGACAGCGAAGCCATGATCCAGGAGGGACTGAAATATCTCTTGGTGGGACGCACTACATTTGTGATTGCGCACCGTCTCTCCACCATCCGAGCGGCCAATCAGATATTGGTAATTGACAACGGGTGCATTGTGGAGCGGGGCACGCATACGGAGCTGCTAGCGAATGGCGGCAAATACTACGATCTCTATACTTGCCAACAAGGGTTGGACCGAAACCGATTTCTCGGGCCTGGTGAAGGCGACGTTATTCCTAAGTCTAAGAAGGCTCATTTTGCTTCCTCCGGGGGTGAAAAAGAAGTGCTTCTACCCGATCTGCTGCCGCCGGAGCTTCACTAAGCCTGAATTCCGCCCGCTTCACCTCCGCCGCCCGACAACATTCTTAACAGAGGACACAATCAAACAACGTCCAGGAACTCAAACAAAATGGCCTACTCGTATCTGAGCGCTCGTAGGGGGTCCACGCGCATGGCACGACGCGCAGGAATAAAACAGGCCACCAGAGCAACAACAGCGAGCAAAATAACCACTGAGATTGTTGCCACAGGATCATTTGCCTGAACGCCATAGAGCATCGCCGACATGAATCGGCTAACGCCGATTGCCGCGCCAATGCCAATGGTTGCGCCAACAAGTGCCAGCAAAAGGCCCTTACCTATGACAATTTTCAAAATGTCGCCCGGCTGTGCGCCTAGCGCCATCCGAATGCCGATCTCCCGGGTACGGCTCAATACCTCATAAGAAAGCAGGCCGTAGAGCCCGATGCACGCCATTACCAGCGCAAGGAGCGCAAAGAAGGTGGAAATCTGGGCCATCATACGCTCCTGCACCAGCAAATCGTTCACTTGCTCGGTTTGTGTTCGTATTGCGAATACCGGCAGATTTTGATCGATGTGCGTCACTACGCCAAGCACCGCCGAGATCAATGCCGTCGAATTTTCCGCAGTACGCAACTCGAAATTTGCTCCGCCCCCGGTCAACGGTTGGTACATTGTGGGATGAATCGCGCGTTGCAGATTGTTGTACTTTGTGTCGCCGCAGATTCCGATAATTGTGTATCCCGCCTGCGGGACATTGGCCGCTCTGGGGTCACCCTGGTAATTTTCGATGTGCCTTCCGACCGGATTCTGTTTGGGAAAATATTGTTGGGCAAAAGCCTTGTTGATTATGATTGGGATTGGTGGCAGCGAAGCTGCACGGTTCAATTCGGTCGACGCTTGACTACTGGGTCGAGAGATTGCGGAAGTTTTGGCTGCGGCCTGAGCTGCTTCGCTCCCGCCCGCTGTTAACCGCGCAGAACCAAAATCCGCGGGCATAAATCCGCGTCCCTCGATCATCGGGATACGTAACGTTGAGAAGAAGTCAGCACCGACAGCCAGAAGATCGGTATCGACATTTTGATTACGTGGCGCACCCTCCAGGTGAACCTGTGTTCCCGACAAACCGCCGCTAAGCAGCGCACGAGAGGAATAGCTTGCAGAAATAACGCCGGGCAAAGCCGCGAAACGATCGCGCAAATCTCGTAAGAGTTGATCGCTCTGGGAGCCTTTGTAGCCATGTAGTTCGGGATTAATCCCGAACAGCAAGATATTTCGAGTATCGAAGCCAGGGTCGATTGAGCGAAGATTTTGCAGCGTTCGCACCAGAAGCGCTGCGCCAAAGAGCACAAGAATGGAAAGCGCTACTTGCGTGATCACCAAGGCATCGCCTAAACGACGCGACCGGCCTGTCTGCGTTGTGCCGTTGGCAAAAGAGGTCACCCCTCCTTTGATCGCTGGCATCAGGTCGGCGCGTGAGCTACGTAGAGCCGGCGCCAGGCCAAAAAGGATTCCAGTGACGAACATCACGCAGAGAGCGAATGCCAGTACGCGCCAATCCGGCGCAATGACAAATCCATGATTCATTCCAGGAATGAGAGCGCTGATTGCGTGCACCCCCCAGATTGCAAAAAACACGGCCAGTGCGCCGCCGATAATTGAGAGCATTAAGCTTTCGGTAAGCAACTGCCTCACAATCCGTCCGCGCTTAGCGCCTAGCGCGAGCCGTAACCCCATTTCCTCGTGCCTTGAGGCAGAACGTACTAGCAGCAGTCCAGCGACGTTCGCGCAGGCAATCAGCAAAATCACGCCGACGGCGATCATCATTAGATAAAGCAGCGAAGATATTCGCCCGCGTTCGCCGCTAAGCGCATCGGAAATAGGCGGCAGAAAAACCCCCGGATCATCTTTGGCTTCCGACATTGGGGTTGCCCCATGCAGCATCTCGTTGCGAAAAATCGTGTTTACCTCGGCCTGCGCCTGGCCAACCGATACGCTCGGGCTCAGCCGGCCTACGATGACCAACCACCACGTGTATGGATCGCTTTCCAGCATGGTACGCGAGCTCCAGTATTTCGGCCTGATCTGCTCGATAGATGAAAGAGGTAGAAAAAAATCCTGAGTTTTGCCCGGAGCGAGATTGGTGAAGTCCTGGCTGGCCACTCCGATAATTTCGACCGGCACGTTGTTGACGCGGATAGTGCGACCTATCACCGAGTGCTCGCTGCCAAAAACGCGTTGCCAATAGTTGTAACTGAGCACCATCGTTAGCGGCGAGTTCAGTGAATCGTCAGCGGACCCGATCGGCCGGCCAAGAACAACATTCACCCCGAGTGACGAGAAAAAATCTCCTGACACCATCTCTCCGTCCGCGAGGCCGGCTAGACCAGTTCCGCTCACTTCGAGCTGGATAGGGCCGAAAAACGCCGCGACGCTTCTGAAAGAACTGATCTGCGTGCGCACCGTTTCAAAAAAAGGACCCGAGAACGAGCACCCTGAGCCTTTGCTGCGCTGCCCGCAATCTCCATTGCTACTGTAATCGTGATACTTGGGGTTCTTGTGCGCTTGCCATCGGAACAGCACTACGTTTTGAGGATCCTTCACCGGAATCGAGCGCAACACCACGGCATCAAGTAAGGTGAAAATCGCTGTGTTCGCGCCCATGCCGAGCGCGAGCGTCAGGCTTGCGACCGTGGTAAATGCGGGGAATTTGCGCATCATGCGAAGGGCGTAACGCAGGTCTTGCAAGATGCCGTTCGGGAACTTTCCGCGGCCGCCAGTCAAGATAGGGTTAGGGTGGGAATTCTTGTCAGACATGTTCGACCTCCGTGATGATGCCGGTACGACTCTAGCTATGAAAGAACCTTTGGATATCTCGAAAACCTCATCCTGGAATCGGTATTGTAATTCATTATGCGGTGCTTGCGTTAGAGCGATATCCCAATGACAAGGCCCTCTTGAATTGCAGCGCCGTGGTACGCATAACCGTCGTTTGGTTCATAGTGGTTTCCAGCGCATAACAGAGCCTGAAAAGCCTCGCATTCCACGAGGCGGAGCTCGTAGTCGTGCACTTCTTTGAGGCATTCATAGGCTATGAACCTATTTGGCAGGGCTGCAGTGCACGATTCGTGATTTGAGACTCACCGGATCTTAATACCATTAGTGATTTCTAATTTTAACTACTAACGTTCCAATTTGGAACTACTAGCTTTCCAATTTGGAACTAGCTAACGAGAAAATTATGGAGGCATGAATTTTGGTCGAGAATGTTGATAAATGTCATTTAAAATTTCATGCCTGCACTTGATAACGGTTAATGTTAATGATGGATTGCCTGAACTAAAGTGTTACCTCTCGAGGAAACACCTTGAGCAAAAGGAGCTACGTGATGATTGAAGATCTCGATCTTGTCAAGCTAGAAAAAACCTTCGCGGCCGCGGTCGACAAGGCTGATCCGAATCTGGTCTCGGAAGAAGGAGACCATGATCATACTGCAGGTCATGACCATGACCATGGAGTGATAATTATCGTGCCAACAACTTAACAACGCGGTTCATTATGCCTCAGTGCCGATTAGCGACCATTACCACGAATCGTAATCGGCGCCGAGGCAGTTTATCTGATCGGAGATGTAACGCAATGGCTACACCAGAAGTAGACAAAAGCAGCGTGGGAACTGTACAGGAGGGGGCGCCTCATCGGCCGCTCTTGAATCGGCATAGCCCCGATTTCAAATGGGCCGTAACCGGACGTGACAGCTATGCTTCCGTATTGGCGCGCTTGCCGGCTGTCCTGGCATGGGACGAGGCAGGAGAAACCTTAGACAGTTTGGGTGAGCTGCAACACAGCGTTTGCTGGCGACGGCTGCGGAGCGCTCTTAATTTCATCGGCAGTTATGACCACAGCTTAGCCCGCACAATGGAAGAAGCCCTTGCGGCGCTCTCCTCTAGTGGTCTAAGTCGGTTCACAACAGCGCCACAGACTTATATGTGTATCTCTCGGCTTCAAATGGAACCAGCCAAGTCCATTATGGCTTTGTCCGAGTACTTGAATGCAGAGTTGGTTCGGGATGGGGTGCCTGCACATGGAGCGCGAGGGTATTGGACCGCATCAGGGGATTTCTATTCCCGGAAAACCAGTAACGGCACGCCGGATGCTGCATTGTCTGTTATCGATAAGGATACATTTTATCAAGCACCGCGCATAGGCGAGATTATACCCGTTGATTTTTTTAGTCCGAATGTCGCGTGTGCAAAACAGACCACCTCCTCCTTCCCCGTTGACTACCTGGAATTCACACCGGCGGATCGTGAAATCGTTGTAAACCGTTTGGACGAGTCGCTTGGCAGGATCGCTGACGCGAGCGAGGCGGCTGCGCGGCTTATAAAGAGGTTCATGAAAGTGGTAATTCCCTTGCGGGTGGCGCAGGGGGCCGGGTCTAATTCTAAGCGGAGTTTCCCGGGCCGAGTCGTGATGCGCGGCGTTGAAAATGCGGACTCTGCCATCGTCGCGAGTGGCCTCGTACACGAGTCAATACATCAGTTTTTGTACGTTCTGGAATTTGCTGGCCGTTTTGTGCTTAACGAGCCGCCTGGCGGGGTTGTGTCGTACTGGACGGGCCGAAAGCTGCCACTCGACTCGTTCATCCACGCGTGCTTTGTGTGGTATGGATTGGCGAACTTTTGGATGCGGGCGCGGATGCGGAAAGCATTTCCAGAGGATGTGGTGAACCGGGAGTTGACCAAGTGTCTGGCAGGATTTCGCGGCGGCAATCCCTTAGACGCTGTTAGTCCGTATGTGGGCATGCTTCGGTATGACGTTTGGAAGGTTGCCTGCACGCTACAGGAGAGATTGGCGAGCTCTGAAAAAGCGGCGGAATGCGGGGTGAGCCATGCCATTCAATGAGCACGAAGAGAGTGCCACGACGGTGCCAGTGTGTTATTCAGTGCTCGCTAAAAACGCGGTTCGCGACCTCCCCTGGGCCGTAAATGGCGCCAAAACGTATGTCGCAACGCTGCAGGCTCTGCCGAAGATTTTCGCGTGGAACGAGGCTGAAACGACTTTAAGCAGCGTTGCAGTCCTAGGTTACAGCACGGCATTAAGACGCTTCGAAAGCGCTCTCGTTTTCATTCGGGAATACGATGAGCGGTTATCCAAATCAATTGAGACCAGCTTTGAGAAGTTGACTGCGCCTTCCCGCGCACGTTTCCTGGTTGCTCCAGAAACCGTGTACCGCATCTCGCGATTGCGGAACGAGCCGGTAAAATCTATCGCGCTGCTATGCCACTTCTTGAACGCCGAATCCGCGTCCCAGGGATCGCCGACCTTGGGACGAGACTACTGGACAGCAACAGGTGATTCGTACTTCACCTACCAAGCGGGAAAGCCTGCCCAAGATGAGACAGTATGGGTTTCCGATCGTAACTTCGTGGCGCCGCGTTTGGCAAACGCAGTTCCGATAGATTTTTTCAGCCCGAACGTTGGAAGCGCAAAAGAGACGACGGTACAGGATGAGTTTCTGGAGTTTACGCCAGATGAAATACGTGTCGTGTGGAATCGGCTGGTTGATGTGTTTGATCGGATTGAACTGGTTAGCGGAGCTGCAGCACGTCTCATAACGGAATTTATCAGAGTAATTATTCCGCTTAAAGTGCCGAATGGGGCTGGTTCGACTTCGGAAAGAAGTTTTCCTGGTCGGGTTTTGCTGCGCGGGGTCGAAGCCGCTGATCCTGTCAGGACTGCAAGCGCCTTAGTGCACGAATCTATTCATCAGTTTCTTTATCTACTGGAGTACGAAGGCACATTTGTCCTTCGTGAGCCCGAAGATAAAGTGAGATCACTGTGGAGCGGCCGCCTGCTGCCGCTACACTCGTATTTCCATGCCTGCTTCGTGTGGTATGGCCTGGCGAAGTTCTGGGCTTTAGCCCGCGAATCGAACGCGGATGTGTTTGGTGAGGAGAATATTCGACGCGAATTGGACCGCTGTGTGTCTGGGTTCCGTGGTCAGAATCCAATCAGTGCTCTGGGGACGAACGCGGTTATGGTGCGGAGTGACGCCCTCCGAACCGCGGGCCTCCTGCAAGAGCGCCTGGGGGCTGAACTTAAGAATTATAACGTGAACAGAGTTGATACCCGTCAACTTGCAGTTTGAAAAAAGAAAAAGCTGCTGTAAAAGTTGGCATTTGCCGGTGCTTTTTAGGTCAAGCCGGCACGCCGGTTCACTTGGCCTACACGCTCAAACTAGCATTCGATGGATAGACATGGGGTCAGAAAGTTTCTAATCTGTCGTTAATGGATCAAGTGGGGATCAATGAAATTGGCAGATCGCGGACTTCTGTTTTCATCTTTGTTCTTGATCCAGTTGCATTCTAGCCAGCCCCGAAAACTTGCAGAGTTTTACGAGAAGACGCTATCGTTGCGCTTCCGTACTGCGGCGTATCCCTACCCCTGCTACCGTGCGAGACTCGGTCGTGTGGTATTCGTCATCAGCGGGTTGGACGGTTACGACAGCATGGATTGTTCGGAGCCAGGCCGCGTGACCTTCGGACTGCTTACAGAGGACAAACCATCAATTCCAGGAGAGCGGTTTTTCCTGCCCCCGAAGCGACCTCTAGGGCGTGCCTATCCCGAGCAATATGCAACTAGAGTTCAGGACCCTGACGGGAATTACGTGGCGCTGGCATGTTCCATGGAAGGAGTGATGGGTCGTGTTCCGCCTGTCAACTCGCTTTCTGACCTTCTGGACTGCTCTCGCGAGTATGCGCTGTCTTTGATGGAGCGCGCCGCGAAACGCACACGTCAGTGGCTGGATAGCATCGCAGATACCTGGGAATATGCAACGAACTTGACGACCGGTGCGCGGGGCGACATTTCGGGCTACACACATGTGCTGGCGTCAAGGGAGGGACTATATGTAATTAATTCCACTGCTTGGAAACGGATTCTGCGAGGATCATTCTTTGGGACAACCGTTAAGGATGGCGCCATATACACGTTCCAATCCTGCGGTCAGGATGTTCAGAACAGGGGTCGTATTCTAAAGTTAACGTTCGATGGAGAGCGGGTCTCCCACATTGAGGTCATTGCAAAGGGCTTGGACGACGGCTGCCATCAGATGGACTTTATTGGCGAGGATCTGGTGGTCGTGGACTGCTACAATGCCCGACTGCTACTACTCAGACCAGGTATTCAGGGATACAAATCCTACTATCCTCTTGGGAAGATTACACGAGCGGTCGCGACGCAGCTATACCACATGAATTCCGTGGCCGGCAATCCTGATGGAACAGTATGGGTGCTTCTCCACAATCACAATAAGCTCCCAAGCGAGATTCTCGTTCTGGATCGGGATTTCCAGCCTCTCCGAAAATTCCCCGTCAAGGCCGGCACCGCTCACAACATTGTTTTCAGCAACGACGAGCATGAATATCTGGTTGCCGACTCCAGCGGTGCTCGGATTATCTCTTCCCGAGGTCAGGTCACCAATGTTGATATGATGCGCCCGCGCGGCATATCCCTGGACGAAAACAGTTGCGTGGTGGGCGACTCCTTTTTCTGCCCACGACCCTTTCGAAGATATGTCCCCGGCTGTGTTCACTTTTTTGATCGCTGGACCTGGAAACGATACGCCACGTTGACGCTTCCAGCGGCTCCGACGGAAATTCGTCGGATCGATGGCAAGGATCTGTCGATAAGCAACTATCTAGCGGAACAACTCAGTAGCCAAGCTGTATCAGCGTACCGCGGGGTGAAGGTGGCTGGAGACTGACGTGCGTGGGCTTGCATCATGAGAGGTTACTTTGATTCCACATTTACTCAAAAGCCATAGTGATTCCTCTTTCACCGCAATTGTGGAAGAGCTGACGAGGGCGCGCCTGGCAACAATACGATCATTTCCGCCGGGAGTTGTGCTAGTTCAGCAGGGCTCTGTAGTTCGGCAATTGCACCTGCTGGCCAAAGGGATCACAAAGCGGACTTTCCTTGAGCGCAACGGGCGGGAATTGATTGTGGGATTGCGGTATGGGCCTGGCATGATAGCCGGGGACTATACCATGTTGGGGATTTCGTGCCCGCTTACCGTCACAACGGTGAGCCAGTGCAGTGTCTATTTGGTGCCAGCGCAAGCTTTGCAGCAGCTACTGGAAGGTAAACCAAAATTTACTTTGCATATAAGCCGCCTTTTGGCATGTGAAAGTGCGGAATATGCGTCTGCCCTGATGGAGTTCAGTTCAGCGAGCACTCGACAACGTCTGGTAGAGCTATTGAAGAAATTGGGGGGCTCATCGAGGCTATCGGACACGACGAGTGCAGAAGTTAACGTGCATCTTAAGAATTATGAAATGGCCGAACTCCTCGCCGTCACTCCTGAGCACTTGAGCAGGCTGGTTCGTTCGCTTCGCCGCGAGGGCGTGCTCCGCAGAGATCGGCGCAACGTTGTACTGTGCGAAACGGGACAGCGAGGTGCTGCCCGATCGGTTGATCGGGATGAAGCAGTGGTCTTGCGAAACGGTTCGAATTGCGACGTGTGGCTGCAGGGAACGTTGGCGGATGTAAAAAGCGGAAGGAGGGCCGGGACCTTGGTGCAAATCTTGCCGCAGTCGCCAATGTCTGATGTCCAGTCCAGGGACTCAGGAAACAAACAAGCGTTGAGACGGGTTGCGATTGAAGAGATGAATGCCAAGCATCAGATTACCAGAGCATTTTTCTACAGCCAGGATCAATTTTGCCGCCAGTTTCAGATCAAGGTCGGAACAGGTCTATGTGCAGGCCTAGTTCAGGTGTGGTGGAGCGAAAAGCGCCGTGGCAACGATGCGATTGCACGTTTGAGAAATGCTACGCCAGCATTGGTTCATGATGTATTGGTTTCTCAGGCGCGCAGCATCTATTTGAAGGATATTCCAGCGACTGAAGGGAAACTAAACAGGACGGAGGCAGAGCTGCTTAAGTTCAAATATGGTACTGACAGTTTGTCGGAGATTATTGCGCTTCAGGACATCTTTGGCGTCAAGACCATGCTGGAGGTAGATTTGACGCTTCAGCAAGAAGCGCGGATTGAGGATCGGTGGATGTTTACCGAATGGGGTAGCAGCGTGGTGGACGCACTAACGAATTCCCGGGATCCAGGGTTGCGACTCTTAATGTTGCACTATAGGCGAACAAGGAGAGGAGGAGAGGGCGGTCATCGGAGTGCGCTTACGATTGAGGAGGATGGGTCATGCGCATTCTATGATCCGAGTACAGGTGAGACTACATTTCCCCAGATATCCGATTTCGCCATTTGGATAAAGGAGTATTGGTCTGTCCGGGGCTGGGCGCAGCTGCTGCGGAGGGGAGCTACCGATTTGCCTCCTATTCAAGTTTTTTTCTTCAAGGGAGAGCTTGAGAAAGCGGCAGGGGAAAAAGCATTGAGGTTACGAAGGAGACTTTGGACATTGCCGTTGAATCGTGCGTTGATGTGGGTTTAGTGTGGGCATTCCGTGACAGTCCCGAGCTTGTCGTCCGGTGGCAACGGAAGAAATGCTTGTCTCGACGGACGGAGTGCTGAAGAGCCGGAGCAGCGCTCGACAAACTAGGTGCAGGATCTACGCGCAATATAACGAGAACTGTTAGTGGCTGTACTTACGAAGACAAGTTTTAAGGGCGCTATTCAATTTCACCACCCTCACCCCGTCGCTAGTTGTAGGGACAGACTTGGTATTTGGTTTGATTATCTCTGTGCTGGCAGGAGGAATCCACAGCAGAAGTTGTGATTACGCGGCACTCTGCAAACTGGTTCCAGCCGGTATTGTGGGCACTATAGTAGGGGCTCGTGCCTCGCTACGTCTGCCGGTGAAAACGCTTCGCAAAGCGGTGCTGCTTTGCATTATCCTCGTGGGAGCGTTGCTGCTACGGAAAGGTTTTGCTGGAATCATTTGATGCACTCACTTCTGTCCATCTGCCGTCCCTGGAAGCGGAAGCCGATTCGCTACCAAGGCCCACCATCTAAACCTTCCTAAAATCAATCGCTTTCCTGTCCTCCCCGCGTTAATCGTCCGATGCCGTGCCTTGCTCCTCGCTGGCCATACGCCGGGCGAGGAGCCCAGCATGCTTTCGTCTAACCCGCCATTATCCGCCTTGTCAGCACACTGACATCGTCGCTGCCGTTGCCCAAAATGGATTCGCGGTCGCCTAGAAGGTCAGGACTGATCCACACAAGCTCCAAAACTCGCAACTGGTCCAAGGCCGAACGGCTGGCGCGTGAACTCGAACGCCGCGCCGAATTCCCCAGAGTGATCGAAGTCAAGGAATCCGTTCGCGCCATCTGGCCGATCAAGCTGCTCGCAAACTCTTACCGCCGACACTGAAGCCCATGCGCGCTTTATTCGAGAAAGTTGTGCACACATCTGCACGCATTCCGAACCCACAGGGCAGGTGGGTTGACTGTGTCATTCCATGTTAGGCCTCAAACGATATCCGATTTCTCGTCGGGAGATTTCAACAGGTTTCAATAAGGGTTGGAATCTGGTTCGGGACCAGGGGGTCGGAGGTTCAAATCCTCTCTCCCCGACCAATTCTCAGTTTTTGCTCGTTCGAAGATCAATTCAAAGGGCTTCCGATAAGTAGGGCGATAACTTGCCCCATCGGTCGAGCAGTTCAAAAGGCAATGATTTGAGCAATTCGCCGCGTTCCGCTGTATTCCTTGTAAGGTATAGAAAATAAGCACGGTTCGCGAGTTCAAATACTCTTTTCACTGTGAGCACGTGGTCCTGAGTGACAGGGCTGCTGAGCGCCGACAGTTCTGCCTCCAAGGAGCGTTCTTGCTCTCGCCACTCGTTCATTTTGCGTGTCCAGGACTCTTCATCGATCTTGCCATCCAGTTCGTCCTCGTACATCTGATCCATGCGAGCGCAGCAAGGCGCTGCTGAATTGTGCTCATCCGCTGCTGCCTGGCTGATTCAGCCTGTTCGCCATCAGCTTGCAGCGAGTTAACGATGTTCTGTGCAATTGTTTCCGGTACGCATATCCCCTTTAGCAGCTCGCCCAAGCGCTCCGAGACATCCTGCTCTCGCATGTACGGGGCACTTGCCGCGTCCCTGTGAGCAGCGGTAATAAATGTATTTGCCGTTCTGCAATTCGCAGGTCACAGTACAGCCATCATGCTCACACGTAAGCAGGCCAACGAAAGCAAAGTCGTGTTTACGATACTTCGGTTTGTTCCGACGGATAAAAGACGCTTGCGCTCTTGCAACAGATCGGCTGAGATAAGCGGCGCATGCTGCCCCTTGTATTCAGTCCCTTGCCACGTGAAATACCCGAGGTAAAACCGATTCTTCAAAAGCGTTTCGAAGTATGCGCGTGATAGTTTTGTACCGAGTTCATTCAGCACGGCCTTACGCAGTGTCACGAGTGAGTGGGCGCCGCTCGCGTATAACTCGAAAATACGTTTCCCAACTCCACCGTCGATATTTCTTCTCGCTCTCGCCACTCCCTGCGTCATTGGGGGGACTTTCTGACTGTCTCATTTTAGGGGTCGCCACATGCCATCCGCTAATGTGAGATGTTCTCTGACATATGGGAGTCCGCCCCGATTCAGGTACTGAGCATTTGCAGCGATTGCGGCCTGATTAGGTTTTTCTTGGGTTCCCCCCCCCGCCCTGCTAACTCGAAATGCAGTGATTTTCCCTGTTAATGTCGTAATCATTCCCTGATCCAATTAAGGAATTCCCTGTTAATTTTTCGCGGGTATGCCTCACTCATAAGACCTAAGTCCAAGGAAATGTTATTCATGGAGCCGCACACCTTGAATGGTCATGCAGCAAACGCCCGAAATTCCCTGTAAATTTCCCTGTTAACGGGAATTTTCGGCAGAGACGGGTTCGCTGGTGACTGCATCCACCGCCAGACAGTCTGCTGATCAGAGAATTGTTCTCTGATTCCTCACGAAAAGCCCGCTTTACGGGCCTTTTTCTCGACGAATAGGCCCAAAATGGGCACTGGTGTGTGAGAGAGGGGCTTAAAATCTGGCTGTTTTCTCTAACGGGCCAGTGAGTAGTCCCTTTCTTGAACGGATGAAAATCTGAAAAAACCGCTTTATCAAAAAAGGGTGGTAGAGTTCAAATCCATCTAGGAAAAAAGGGCCCGAGAGTTTGAATGCCTGTCTCCCCGCCAGACAGTCTGCGTAGCAGAGAATTCTTCTCTGATTTTGCGTCAATTCGCCGCTTTCCAGGGCTTTTTATTGATCAGGCGCGTCCGAAACGGGCACTAAGGTATCCGCTAGCTGCCACGTTCTGAGCAGTGGGCGCGACAGATTGAATCGGTCAGCGTCTGGGCAGGAATCAATGCTGCGCTCACTTTGGACGGCAACGCCCAGCCCAGCTAAGGCATTCACATTCTAAGCCTCATCCAAGGGAGGCACCTCTGCGGCTAACGTTGCGATATCCAGCCGAATCTGTCCATCGAGCAGCTTCCCCACTGGGTCCACAATCCTTCGCACGGCCGGCGAGATGGTGTCCGCCTCGTAAACCCGGCAGAGAACGTAACGACCGCGTTCCTGGCGCGCTCGATCGAATTCTGCCCGTGACCAGTCGAATCTGCCGTGACAACCTCTTGTTCCCTTTACTTCGAGCCATAGGTCCCCGCCATCATCAGCGACTGAAAGAACATCGTGGTCCGCCGCTGCATTTTCTCTTGAGGTCCAAACCACGCGGCTCGGAGGGTACCCCAGGGCCGTGACACGCTGGAGTTCACTCAAGTACACGAGCTCCTCAGCGCGATCACCGATTTCCTGGTCGCGCTGTTGTTCGAGGGGTGTACGTAATCGCCCTCCGCCCCCGGACCAAAATCTCTCGGTCGAGCGCCGGCGCGGAGAAGGCAGCAACGCCGAATCAAGCTCCCGGAGGAGAACTTGGTCAAGTGTAGGAAGCGGTACCGGCTGGGCTGTTGCAGCGGAATCGTCTTCCTCCGGAGCGACCATTCGTATAACGGGCGGAGGACCAGCAGGAGGGCGCTGCGTAAGGATGGCTTGTAGTAGACCATCGCTTACATCCCCGCCGATATCTCTGGCGCTCTCCGATTGGTCAGGATCAGATTCCAAAGGCTCTTCCTCACCTGGTTCATGCAGACTAACGGTAATTCCACGCTGCTCAAGATACCGGTTGATTTCCTCTGTGGTATCACACGTCAGGAGGCGGTAGATAGAGTCGGAAAAGGTGTGCTGGGTAAAAGCAGTCGCGTCAAGCAGACTGGCAATACAGCGGGCGACCCTTCCGTTGATTTCCGATCGGCTGTGCACTGGGACTAGAAAAATCGAACCATCGAGTAGAACGAAGTCGCTCGGAACACTCACTTCTGAACCGCTCAAGTCGTAGGCTGTCTCGATGGAACGAACAAACCGGACATCGTGGATATCACCAAGAAGGACATGAAGCTGAGATGCTACGATGTGTTGAGAACCATCAATAGCTGCGGCGATTGCGGATACGGCCGCGGCGAACGAATATCGGTGAAGCTGCGCCAGTTCATAAGATTCTCGGAACCATACTGGACCTTTGTGCTCCTCGCCGATTTTGACGTCCAAGGGGCGTCGCACCTCGGTAAGAAGACGAACGCCAGAAGCTTGGTAGAAACGTCGACAGCCGGGTTCCTCGAGGTCAGCGAAGGCGATCGCGAGGCCAGTTCGCCTGATGTTATGTGCCATTCGCGGATCGTCGTCGATGAGGTATTTGTTCGAACGTGCGTCTTCGATCGAATATACTCGCCCATCCATCCCCAGCAGGGCGCGTGTTTCTGAGGGAAGGTCGACAGGAAGTCCATCTAGCTTTGAGTAGGCTAGCCTAAGCGCTCGACGCTCTTGCTTAGTGAGATTGAAGCTGCTGTCAGGCCTGTTCCTGCTAATCCAGGTGAAGAAACGGATCCAGTGCTGCGCTCGCGGTTCAGTGGCGACTCCAAGCGAGACGTAGGCATCGCGGAGCCTCACGCTTTTGAGGATAGGAACTGAGCCGAGAAAAATGTCGGAATGCCGCCCGCCAATCAGAGCGTCATTCGGTTTGATCCATTGGTTACCGTCGTAGAGGATTTGCTCGTCAGCCAACTTGTCACGACTCTCTCCTTCCAACCGCAGTGCCTCTACAAGCAGTGGATACACGATGTCAGGTCGCGATGGATGCCGACCAGTTGACAAAAGTTCTTTGAGATGAACAATGATATCGCTGCTGGACGGAAACGTTCGGCAGCCGAGCCTTCTGTAGAGCGATTCTCTCCGACCAGCGACATACGACGCGTTTTCGCCGAGTGCGTGGACGAGAGGAGTCGAGCGGATATATGCGTCTTGAGGCGCGATCATCCCGCCAGCGCAGGAACGCAGAAACGCAATTGGGCGGAGCTTGGCGACCGTGGACGGTGTCAGCAGCAGCCGAAATTCATACAGGGTGTTTTCGAATTGTGTGGCGAGGTCCGGACGTTCGGCTAGCTTCACGGCATACGTGATCAGGTCTGCCCCCGTAATCTTTGTCCGAACCCGCAACAATTTCATGAGCAACGGATTCGAAGCCACCTCTTTACTCGGGAAGTGGAGGGCCAGCTTAATGCCCTGTGCTCCGGCCAACGTCGGATGAGTGAGGTTTAGAGGCTCGATCCAATGACCTCGGTGATCGCGGACAATAGGAGAGCTGCGAAGTATCGGCCAAGTATTCCTGCGAATCTGGCCGGGAGCGCGAAGAAGATACTGATAGAGCTGTTCTTTGGTTGATTCATCGGCGAGTCCCTCCGCGGCCTGTGAAGCGGTCTCGCGCGCCCACTCCGACGGATCGAAAGGCCGGCAGAGTCGGGAAATCACGCGATAACGAGCAAGTCGCGGATGTAACCGATGATTGTCGGGAACAGGTGCTACGCTGGCTACAGAGTTGTCGACTATCCAGAGTGGGGAGGCAGGCGCAGCCAGTCCACCCGCTGCCGTAAGGGTTGTTTCTGTGTTCGCCAGGTCGCGCTGATTGGCGTTTGTTAGCTGTCGACGTTGTGCATCGAATGCTGCTGCAAATCGCTCTTGCAATTCGATATCCGCAACGGCGGAGGGGAACTTCGGATAATAAAGACTGCTGGAGGCGTCCACCCGTGTCACGAGGCTTGAAGCATTCTCACCAGCACATCGAAGGCGAATGGCACCGGAGATGTCGAATGTCCTCGCACCAGCCCGCAGAGCCATCTCCGTTACGCGGCTCTCTGCCAAAGTAGCGTGAAGTCTTCGGGCCTCCGGTAGGATTGCGTCCAGTGCTGCGGACGCTCCAACAAAAGTGTCCGAAGCCACCACAAACTGGGGGCGGCGCGACGACGGTCGACGAGCTTGTGTCGGCCAACACCGCGCCTCGCTTAGTCCGCTTTGTAAACGAGAGGCAAACGACGACCCCTCCGAGGCAAGGTCGGGCGTATCGATTGCGAGGTAAGCTGCGGCCCCGAATGCGTCGAACCAATTCGCTGCTAGAAGATCGACGGTGAATTTTGCCAATGTATCGAGGAGCCAGGCATTCCAATTACTGTTTCCTGGATCGACGAGAGCCGTGCGCTCAGCATTCATTTCGAAAGGTGCATTGACGCCGACTCCGCATCCTGTGATTTGAGACGAGCCCAGTGGGTAATAAAACAAACCGCCGTGGCTAGTATCAGGGCGCTTCCGATTGAGACGGACGGACACTCCAACCCGAACTCGACCGCCGCTCGTGCGAAAGTACTGCGGGAAGCTTCGTTCTCGATGCGCCCCAGGAATCTCGTAAGATTTCTGGTATTCGAGTTCGACGATTTTAGTGCCCACCTTGGCAGCTTCATCGCGAACATCGATTTCGCGGCGGACAATCGGTCCTCCAAGGCGGTGTCGCCCTTGGTTCTTGACCTTTTGATTCCAGACGAGACGGCGTGTGTTCCGTAGCGATCGTACCGTTACTGTTCGAATACCTAGCGAACCGTCAGGCTGAGCCAGCTTCATCAGCGTTGGTGCAAGCTGGTCGCAGACTATATCCAGATCGCGCGCCTCACGCTCAATGCCGTACGGCTCCAGCAGTCCGTTGCGCGCTGTTCGGTATGGAACAAAGATATGCACGCCTCTGCGGGGCGAGGATAAGTCTGCAATCGCTTGCCGAGGTGCCCCGCGGCGAAGATCTAATAATGTCTGGAGCCCCCCGGATCGCACATAGATCTGATCGCCGATCAGAAACAGGGAACGCAGTCCGTGATTTTTGGATCCGATCCCGTTAGTCTTCGGTGCTACTTCCCGATCGTCACCCGAGACATGGCCGGTGCCGAGCATCACGCTCAACCGCTGCCACCCCGCGCGATCTATGGAGTCCCCGCTCCCCCGGACGTTCAGCCCTTTCTCGCTGAATTCGATGCTGAGGGAACGACCGTGTCCATCGTACTCGTTCTGGACGAGCTCACGTAAGACGTCACTCACGGTATGTCCGTGCGCGAACTGCTCAACAACGCTGCTCGTGACGGCATATGTCAGTTCTAAAGCATCCGCATCTGGTGGGACCCAATCCCTGTCGGCGCTGATCGACTGGCCCGCCCTCGGGCGGAGGAAGGGAGTGGCGGGCGTCAGATTTGAAGCGGAGGAAATCAATGCGTTGACGAAAGTACCACTGAGCATAGGTAAGCGGCAACCCGCTCTTACGGGAAAGGTGTTGCTTTTATACCAAAAGTGGTATGAGATGTAGCAAATGAAAATCGGCTCACGTGCGAGGGGTTCACACTTCCCGTTTGATAGGTCGAATAGTGCGGACCGGCATACGAAACTTGAACTAGCGACTGCGATTAACAAAGAAATGCGCCAATGGCGCCTTTCGCAATCAAATGCGGCAGCTTTGCTCGGGATTCCTCAGCCAAAGGTTTCCGCGTTAGTCAATTATCGCTTGGAAGGGTTCTCGGTACAGCGACTCTTCAGGATTTTGAATGCTTTGGGCCGAGATGTAGTGATTCAGATCAATAAGAAGAAGCCGGGATCAGCCGGCAAGACATCGGTAAGCGCAGCATGAAGGCTTGCCCGGAGAATTCATAACCTTAATGGCGAACAAGAACATTTTGTTGATCGAGCCGGGATACAAGAACAAGTATCCTCCCCTGGGGTTGATGAAAATCGCCCAGTACCATGGTCCCAACGGGAAGCGCGACCGCGTCCGTTTCATAAAAGGTGAGGACCGATCCGTCTTAACAGAGGCGTGGGACAGGATCTACGTCACGACGCTGTTCTCATTTGAATTCGACAGGATTTCGCAAAGCATTGATTTTGCTAAGACAGTGGCCGGTGGCCAAACTGACAAGATCTTTGTCGGGGGTATCGCGGCCTCCTTGATGCGTGACCAGTTTGTACGCGAAGAAAGATGGCGTGGAATCCGATTCATTACAGGGTTACTTGGTCAGGCGCCGGCAGTTTCACTGCGCCTCGATGAGTTTTCGGAAGAGCTCTACTCAGAGGATCGTTCTGGCGTGTCGATCGAGGATCTTCCTCCCGACTACAGCATTCTTGAACAAGTCCCTTATCGTTATCCGGTGCATGATGCCTATTTTGGCTACGCATCTCGCGGCTGCATCAGGAAATGTAGTTTTTGTGGTGTGCCGAAACTTGAGGGTGATCAGCGCGAAGTCCAGCCCTTAACCTACATGGTTAACCGCGTGCGGGACTTGTACGGAGAGAAGAAAGATCTGGTTCTGATGGACAACAATGTGGTTGCGTCAGCACGATTTAAAGAGATCATCGCTGAGATCAGAGATCTAGGTTTCCAGCGTGGCGCAAAATTGAAGCGTGGCAGGACCCCGGTTCAGCGTCGTGTTGACTTCAATCAGGGCGTCGATGCACGCATTCTTTGTAAGGATAAGATCTTTCTTCAGGAGCTGGCGTCAATCTGCATCAAACCGCTGCGAATTGCGTTCGATCATCTGGGCGTGAGGAAGCCGTATGAAACATCGGTGCGCATGGCCTGTGACTCTGGACTTACAGAGCTGTCGAATTACATGCTCTACAACTTTCACGATACCCCTGCCGACCTTTACGAGCGCATGGCATTAAACGTGAGTTTAAACGAACAACTTGGCATTCGAATCTGGTCGTTTCCTATGCGCTATCAACCAACAGACCTGCGTGACCGATCCCACGTTGGTAAGCATTGGTATAGATACCAGCTTCGGTCGATGCAATTAATTTTGCAGGCGACACATGGAGTGGTAAGTGGTGCTCCCGCGTTGCGTCATCAGTTCTAGCGTATTCGGCGAGTTTCTGTTCCAGATCTCGAAAGGCTGGGGGAGACTGTTTCCATGTCCGGGGATCGTCTGAAGAAATTCCAGCTTCGGCAAGGAGCTCTAGAACAGCTCGCCGGAGTAATGTATGTTGTTGAACACCTAGCCGGGGGTAAACACGTGAAAATGTGTCGGCAACGCGCTGAGCCACGGTCGCGGGACCATGCGTGTCAACTGGGAAGATTTGGAGTGGATTGATGGCGATGCCATCGCGACCGAGGTGCAGTTCTACCGTATGGACGTCATTTCGAAAGACTTCGGGCGCATGCTCAAGGGAGAATCCCTGGCCATAGTCGAAGACGATCGACGGCAGGCATGCACGCGCAAGTTCAATGACTAAGCGTGATGCAGTATAAGTCTTCCCAGAGCCGCTCTCGCCCAAAATCAGCACGTGCGGATTACTAGATCCTTGCGGCTCCCAATTAACAACTTGCATGCTGTCTATATCGGTTCCAAGATCAATACCGCCTGATTGCTGCCCTTGGTCGGAATTGCTGATCAGTTCAGATGTATGCGACGATGCGCCTCCCCGAGCAGCGGAAACGGGTTGGCCAAACTGATGCGAGTTACCGTATCTGCCCATAGTGCGATGTGCTGCAATTGCGGAGACTTGGCCCACGGTGACCGATGCCCGCTGTGCAATAACGTGTCGATCTTCACCTTGCTCCAACAACTCGGCAATCAGTTTGCGCTGCTCGGTTGTGATCTTTTGTTTCATGAGGCCTTTGACCTCAGGCGCTGGGCAGACGCAACTACATTGCGCAAACATTCATTGATCACACTCGTGCGATCTCCAACTAGGCCGGTTTCTTCCGCAGCCAAGAATTCCTTCCAAAGAGCTCTGTCAATCCGAAAAATGACAGACATGCGATCCGACACCTTACTGCCCGTCGGACGGCCGACTTTCCGATCGGGCATTCGTCGCCATGCACGGCGAGCAGCTAACGAGAAATTGGTCAGGTCATCGGCGGGAATTGAGACAGTACGGTCGTCATCGGCCAAAGAAAGCGTCCAGTTGTTGGCGTTCGACCGGATCAGAATTCCACGTTTTCCTGCGAACTCGCCACGCTTGACCCGGATTTTGTCGCCTTTTGCGTGCTGGAGCACTCGTATAGCGTACTGCTCAACGTAAATATTTGCAATAAATAAATTAGTGATATCCTAAGTAGAGTGAGCTCGTCAAATGGCTGAAATTTCTAAAATCGAATGGACTGACGCTACCTGGAATCCGGTGCGGGGATGTACCAAAATCAGCCCAGGATGTAAGCACTGCTATGCCGAAACTTTTGCGGAACGTTTTCGCGGAGTAGCGGGACATCCATACGAAAAGGGCTTTGATGTGCGCTTGGTACCGGAAAAATTGCTTGAACCGCTGCAATGGTCGCGGCCAAAGATGGTCTTTGTAAATTCGATGAGCGACCTTTTTCACGAGCGGGTACCTGAACGATATATTTTTGCCGTGAGCCAGGTAATGTGCGAATCGCCCTGGCATACGTATCAAGTCCTTACCAAACGGTCCCCACGACTGATGGAACTCCTCGGCTCTCAACTGACGAGAGCAGCCCGGCGACCCAACATTTGGTGGGGCGTTAGCATTGAAGACAGGAGATACGGCTTCCCGCGACTAGAAGATCTTAAACATTCTCCAGCTGGTCTTCGCTTCCTTTCCATTGAGCCCTTGCTCGAAGACCTTGGCGAGATCGATTTGCGAGGTATTCATTGGGTGATTGTTGGTGGGGAGAGCGGTCCGGGTGCTCGACCCATCAAAGAATCCTGGATTCTCTCGATCATGGAGCAATGCAAGATTGCTAATGTCCCCTTCTTTTTCAAGCAGTGGGGTGGCGTCCAAAAGAGCCGAGCCGGGCGGCTGTTACGAGGACGCACCTATGACGAATTTCCAAGAGCTCTACACCATCCGATACCGAATCGTGCCGAGCGCAATGCTCGGAGTTCTCAATTGGCACTTGAGTTCGCTGACTTTAGCCCATTCCCGGAACCCACAACAGAACTTCCGTTGTTTCCGTAGTGTATCCAAAAGGGAAAGTCCTGTTTCTGCCATTTCCGCGTTAAAATGCACGTAAATAACGGACGGAGATCACATCGCTGCAACTCGAACTCTTCAAACGCGAGCGGGCCTGGGGCCGCCGAGACAAGCAATCCTTAAGAAAGCGGCCAGACACGGTGCTGAATTCCTCCGTAATTGAGTCAACAACCCAATCACGTTTTGCGGACGACGCGACGGAGCTTCCAAGCTTGCTCTCACAGCTTGAGGAGAGTAAGTTCGTCCGTCTGTTTCGACACATTGTTAACTCCAGTGCGTCAGTACCGAAGGAGGGTGTCGATAGCGGTAAACCTGCAGTTGCGCTCGATTTGCCGGATGCCGAACTATATTTTAAATTTGCGGCTTCCGTAGGTAGTTGGGGACATCATAGTGCTGCTTGGTTATTTCAGATTGCGCACGCTCCTGCATTTCTCCCAATTGATGAGTTCTCTCATACTTTTTTCAGTGGCCACCTGAAACGCGCATTTGCGAACCTGAAGCAAAAGTACCCGGACTTGCAGCGTTGGCGTGCGGGGCCCGAGTATCTTGCTGCGTTTAACTCCGCCTCCGAAGGCTGCGAGAGCTACTATTTGTTTACAAATATCTGTGGGAATACTAGCGCAGAGGCGCTTGAGAACTTTTCAGAGACTGCACATAAGCTCTACAGCGAAATAGTCGGAATTCCAGAAGGTCGACATCCGAAGTTTGGGATCGCAACGCCTGAAACATTAATGGAGAGAGCGGGAGTTGAAACAAGACAATTCGTTGTTGATTTACTCAATACGCCTAGCAGCTACTATTTTCTTGCGCGAGAGGGAGAAATCTCAGTCATACCAACAACGGAACACGGAGCCTTCCTGGCTTCGAATGAAAATACGAGAATCGAGAGGCCCAGGACCGGTTTGTCAACTGTCGTAACGAGCGCCTTGCCATCTGCGAATTGTGCGAATGCGACGGCACTTTCGGAATTTAAGGTGTTGATCGACAGCAAGAGGACAAAGGAAGCGGACCTTCAGTGTTTCCTAACAACTTACCCTCAGTTTCTCTTTGCGCTCGACGAGCGGTATTGTGAAATTCGACCTCACGTCTGTCTGTTTGACCCGCGAGGGGAGCGGCTCACCCCAGATTTCATGGTGCGCGTGGAAGACTCGGACATTTGGGACATCATTGAATTAAAGCGTCCGCAGCATTCCCTGACAGTTCACAACCAAGGAATAGAAAAACCGTCGGCAGCCGCTGCGCGCGCGATAACCGAGCTGCTCCAATACAGGGATTTCTTCAGTATCCGTAATAATCGCAACAGGATAATGCGCCGTTTCGGTACCGCGCCATATGAGCCATGCCTAGTTCTGGTGATCGGAAGAGGCAGATCAAGCGAACGCTACGGATGGCGCACTGCTCTCGCCGGATTTCCCCGTGTTCAAATTGTTTCCTACGACTACCTATTTGAGAGAGCACGGGATTGCAGCAGGTTCTTATCGAAGGAGCAGAGACCATGAAAGGCCACTATGTGGCTCTATTTACATGTGCTCGAGGCTGAAGTGTTCAATGGCAATACGCAAGGGCAAGGATCTGCACTCCGCGCTCAAGTCCGATGAAGTCCGGAGTCTGAGCGTACAGGGGCTTAAGATGGTGCTCCAGAGACTTCAATGGTCGAAGGACGAAATAGCATTTAGCCTGCATGTCTCACCCAATGCTTTCACGACCAGCGGACTTCAACTTACGGATGCCCTTTCGTATCTTGGTTTTCAAAGGCACCACTGTCCATTTCAGGTAGCTCGGGAGGGATATTGTGATTGGGTCGAAGAGACAGTCGACCTCAACCAACTTGGGGAGGGCGTCCTTGGAGTTCACCAGTCGCTTTCCAGTGCTGAGCGGCACTTTAACGCCTGCGGATTGAGACTGCCTCAACCAGAGGGGTTTGGATTTTTCTTTGGCAAGGAGAGCTCGCCTTACGAAATCAGCTCCAGGCCGTCCGGCGATGGCCACACGTCGCCGACGATTGAGGTCCTGAAGACGTCTGAAGACGCAGGATTCTTGTACGCAATGACTTTCATTAAGGGCCGTGCCGAAAAAGGCTGGACGTTTCACTACCGCCCCAAGCACCCTCCCTTGTCGGTCGAGGTCGAAACTGCTTTCAATGTTCTTGGCTTGACTCGATTTCAGACTTGTCCGCAGTTCGATTTTTTGATCCCTGTCAGTGGTCTTTTTATGGTTTCGTTCCTGACCGGGACGACTCCCCAATGGAACACGAATACTTCCAGCTGCCGAGAATTATTCAATCCTTGACACAGGAACCGTCCGTTCTAAATCAAGTCTGTGATGGCATTGGCTGGATCGCTAAATGGGTAATCTGCTGATCCACCCGCCATTTACAGTGACGAGGAACCACAGCCTCAAAATTCCCACAGCCGCCGGGCGCAAACGCAACCAGGCGGGGGAGTCATCTGCTTGAAAACAGCGGGTTGCGCAAAGGCCGTCTATTACACCCATCTGGGCTCAAGCCAGCGCTCTAGCCGCCTACCTTTCACTCAGAAAATCTAACCGCTTCCTTTGTTCGGCCCAAATCAGCGGCAGACCGCGCAGCAATTTTTGCACAGTCAGATCGGCTGGCTGGCTCCCTTCCAGGATTGCTTCGATAATGTCAGGGGCCAGGAACGCAAATTGAAGAATGCGTCCGGTGTAACGCTGATCAAACTGGGCGAATTGTGCGATTGAGTGTCGGCTCTGAAGCTCTCCGCGCGCTATCTTTTCCGGCCAACGGTGGACGCGGGCGACCGCCTTGACCAAAGGCAGCGAAAGTCGATTTGGCATCTGGGTGCCTGTTCCAGCTGGAACAACTAACCGCGCTTCCCAGCCGCAACGTTTGACTCGGGCGCCGATGGTGATCGTGAAGACATCTTGCGTGCTCCCGCCGCTGTGAGCTCGTTGCTCTCCCAGCAAGGCTGCCCGTAATGCGGGTTGGATCATCGCCATTTGTAGCCCGATTTCGTGCACAACGATTCGCCCGATCACGTCGCGTAAAAACTCGCGCTGTTCGTCCATGGACTTGGAAGGCCACGTCTTTGCAAGTTGCTTCCCTGCCGTAATTAACGACTGGCAAGCGGCAGCATCACTGGATTGCGCCCCAGTCGCCTGGAGCAGCTCTTCGGGTGAACTTAGAAGCGATTGGATCCTGCCGCAGACGATTTCTTCAATATCTCTGGCGGGCAGCCTGGTGGGAACAGAAGCGGCAGCGAGTCGGCCGTGAATTTTGGCTTGAGAGACATAATAACGATAACGTTTGCCTCTCTTATCTGCATGGAATGGGGTAAATCGGTTTCCCTGGGGATCGTAGAGCAGCCCTACCAAAAGACTCGGCGATTTGGCGTTACTGCCGGTTCGGCGGGTGATGCCATTGGCTTTGAGCCGTTCCTGAACTCTATCCCAGAGTTGCTCAGGGATGACCGCTTCGTGCTCTCCGGCGTAGATCGCGTCACGATGACGTACTTTTCCCACATAAACGGGATTTTGCAAGAGGCAGTACAGTGCACCTCGAGAGTAAGCTGTCCCACCTGATTTTTTTCCAGCTTGGCTTCTTCTAGCTTTGCTTCGCAAGCCTTCTCGATCTAGCCGGTCCTTCAGTTTTGCCACACCGCCAAACTCCAAATACAATTCAAATATTCTCTTCACCTGTGCGGCTTCCTGGACATTGACCACCAGCTTGCGATCACAAATTTTGTATCCAATCGGCAATGTGCCGCCCATCCACATACCTTTTCGCTTTGAGGCAGCAATCTTGTCGCGAATGCGTTCGCCCGTCACCTCACGTTCGAACTGCGCGAAGGAGAGCAGGACATTCAAAGTGAGACGCCCCATGGACGTCGTGGTGTTAAATTGCTGCGTGACCGAGACGAAGCTAACCTGACGAGCATCAAGACGCTCAACGATTTTGGCAAAATCGGCCAGGGACCGTGTCAAACGGTCTACCTTGTAGACAACGACGGTATCGATCTTGCCAGCGTCGATATCCTGGAGCAGCTGACGTAAAGCCGGACGCTCCATTGAGCCCCCGGAGTAGCCGCCATCATCATAGTGGGTGGCAACACCGCGCCAGTGCTCGTGTTTTTGGCTTGCGATATATGCCTGGCATGCCTCTCGCTGAGCTTCCAGGGAATTGAAAGACTGCTCGAGACCTTCCTCCGAGGATTTTCGGGTGTAAATCGCGCACCGGATAATCGATCTGTTGTCACTTGGCATTCCCAGTTCCCTTCCCAGTGCTGCGGGATTTCAGACCAAAGAAGAGCGGTCCTGACCACTGTGTCCCGGTTATATGCCGAGCGATTTCGGAAAGGCTGCGGTATCGGCGACCGTCATATTGATATCCAGACTCCTGGATGGTCACCGTGTGAGTCTTGCCCTGCCACGACCGAATCAGCTGGGTACCGGGCTTGGTTCTCACCATGCTTTCGATAGCAGACTTTGGGTCGCTTGAAATGGCGGCTGCCATTTCATCGAGGCGGCGACGAGACCGCGCACTCAGGCCACCAAAGGCTTGCTCCTGAACTCGGTACGCCAGCATGCGCACTAGTAACTCCTTACGAACGCCGTCGGGTGCAGGTTTGTTGAAACGTTCCTGCCAGTGCTTGCACAGGGAGGCTCGATTCATTTCGGGAAGAGCTTTTAGAAGATCGCCAATGTCCACTTAGAGCCTATCCTTTATATAGGCACTGACATTGACGCTCTGCCTGGGCAGACAGTCAAGCGATTACTATCCTAGGCGAACATTCTTCGATCAGCCCCCAGATCACGGAGCCATTACTGGGCAAGTCTGACCCAGACGTCGAGTGAATCGCCCCGTAGATATTCAAGGGCCTGGGTTGTTGAATCCACCTGATCGTCATACTTGCTGCCCGGAAACGATGTCAGTTCGCGCACATAATCGGCGAGCCAAGGGGCGAAACGCGGCAGCAGCACGCCACCTCGTTCAAATTCCGCCGTCTGCGCGTGCAGACGGACGATCTTGTCACAGTGCGGAGGCGGCTCGAATGGTTCAATACCAAACACTCCATCATTTTTGAGATCTTGGATGAGTTGCGTGCCCGAGGCCTTGTCCTCGATCACAATGCGGTTAGGCTTATGTCGGCGTGCTTGCTCCCGGACCGCACGCTTGAGAGCCGGGTAGTTCAGGCGCATTCGCAAGATATCCAGCAAGTAATAACGCCGATCATAAACTCCCCATGTGGTACAGACGCTGTAATCGTTGAGTTCGCCGCTCTTGTTGGCTGTGTCCCAACTCTGGACGACAGAGCTGAACCTTTCCGGAAGATCATTCGGCTCGTAATACCTGAGCCAGTCAGTTTTGACCATGGCTCCGCCCAACGGTACCGGACTCTGCTGATATTGGCTGGCGAAATTATACGATCCAATCGTTTCCCGCATGCTAATGAGCGTGGCCTTTGATTCACGCTCTGGCTGAAGGGCTTCCCCTTGTTTGCGTGTCACCACCCGTCGTCCTAGTGGACTCTCAAGAACGTGCGTCTCGTCCTCTTCAGCGATTGCAGGGAGTGACAGGACCTCCCACCTGCCTTACTCGAGCACGTGCCCCACTAGATCGTCCTCGTGAAGCCTTTGCATTACGATAATGATGACTCCAGTCTCTTTGCTGTTGAGCCGGCTCAAGAGTGTGTTGTCATACCAGTCATTCACGCTCTTACGCCTGATTTCTGAAAGCGCCTCATCCGGTTTTTGCGGGTCATCAACGATAATGAAGTCAGATCCTCTTCCGGTCAGCACGCCGCCGACCGAGGTGGCCATCCCTGAACCCTTGAGCCGTGGTCAGAAAGTCGTTCACTGCTTGTCGTTCCAGAGAGATCCGCGTCGTGGGAAAGAGCCTCTTATAAAAAGAGCTGGCCATCAGCGTACGACTATCTCGCGCATGCTTGTCAGCCAAGTCCTGTCCGTAACTGGCACAGATGATTTGGATGCTTGGGTCGTAACCGAGCAACCAGCCAGGAAATGCCACGCTCACGCAATGTGATTTGAGGGAGCGTGGCGGCAGGTTGACGATTAAGCGTTTGATATGTCCCAGGCGGCAGGCTTCGAGTTTCGCCGCCATGGCTTCGATATGAAAGCCACGAAAAAATTCAGCTTGGGGATTGAGTTCGTAAAAAGACCGTTCCACGAAGCTCATGAGATCACGTTGCAAAATGAATTCGTATTCGGCATGAGAGAGTGATGACATATCTATTTCTCCTCTGGCGGCGGTTCAGGTGCAGTCGCATCTGTTGGCGTAGTCGATTCCGAATCTCTTGCCAGTTGTATTCTTTGTCGAATGCCTTCCAGGACGACGTGATCGCGCTCATGAAAAACTGGGGCCAGCAGAGTTGCCTGGTCTGACTCAGCCACTTGCCGATGCAATTGCAAATACTCTCGGATCGCTCGTATGTCTCCAGAAAGGGCTTGGACGCTGAGTTGGTATACCATCGCTTCAATGGCAAGCATCGAGCGCGTGCCATGTTTTCCGGTTACTTTGACTCGGCGCTTCCCTACCTTGTTCACGATCGTCTCAAGGTTTTTAGCGCCTTTAGGCCTGCCTTTCAGATTGCCGGAACGTCCTTGTACAAAACGACTTTCTCGTGGCGGCTTGCCATAGCCGACTTCGTAATCCCCGGCATTTTTATCATTCACAGCCGGCCTCCATCTGTGCAGCACGCTCATCAAAGGGCTCACCGGTTTCCGCGTGAATGGCACGGTCTCCTGTGTGCTTTTGCCAGCGTCTGATCGCCACATCGACATATCGGGGATCAATCTCCATGCCATAGCAGACCCGTCCCACACGTTCGGACGCAATCAAGGTCGTGCCGGATCCGAGAAAGCTGTCGAGAATGATGTCACCCCTAGCCGAGCAGTCCAGCAGGGCATCGGCCACCAAGTTGACCGGTTTACAGGTGGGATGAAGTGCCAGCAGATTGCCTTCATCCCCCTGTCGAGACAGTGAATTGACACCTGGATATTCCCAGACATTGGTGCGGTTCCGCTGATACTTTCCCAGCATCACATTGTTTCTGTGTCGCCCTTTACCATTTCGGAATACGAACACCAACTCGTGGCGGGAACGATAGAGGCTACCCATGCCGCCCGCGTTCTTCACCCAGACGCACAGGTTGAGCAACTCCGAATAAATCTGATTACCCGCGGCGAGTAGCTCTCCGATGTGCCTCCAATCCATGCAGATGAAATGCACTGAAGCACTAATGCTGAAACGAGAGAGCAGGCGCAGAGCGGTCGTGAGAAACGCCACGAACTCGGCGGGGCTCATCTCACCCGAGGCCATGGCAAACTCGCGATGATGGATCGAGCCTTTTGCCACAGACATTACCGTCGATGCGCAGATTGTAAGGGCAATCCACGAAAACCAGATGGGCTCGGTGGGCAGCCATCAACTTGGCAAAAGATGATTCCTGGAGAGCATCGCCGCAGAGCAGACGATGCCTGCCAAGTTTCCAAAGGTCGTTCGGCTGTGTGATAGGCTGAGCAGTCTCGTTTATCTGGACCACCTCATCCTCGTCAGGCACAGAACGAGTCGCCTCTACGATTGAGTCAATTTCACCGATATCAAAACCGGTAATCGTAACGTCAAATTCATCAATTTCTACGAGATGTTGTAATTCGATAGCCAGGATTTCTGAGTCCCAGACAGCTTTCTCTGCGAGCTTATTGTCGGCCAGCATAAAAGCTCGGATCTGGTTCTCCGTCAGATTGTCCAGTAGAATTGTGGGTACTTCGTCCATACCCAGCAACTTAGCCGCCTCGGCACGTGCGTGCCCTGCAATGATTCGGCCATTCCGATCAATGAGGATTGGGACAACGAAGCCAAACTGCGTGATGCTTCCAGCAAGTTCGCGGATCTGGAGGTCCGGATGTTTCATTGCGTTGTGTGGATTCGGAGTCAGCTCACTGAGCCGCCTATAAATGATCTGAGCCTTGGTATATTTTTGGATTTGCATCCATCAATTTGAGACGGCACTTTGGACTAGAGACAATCTTCAGACTGTGTCGTGAGGCAATTCCGGACAATCATTGCGGGATTTGTGCTGATTCCTTGCGTATTTACGGGCGATAAATAAAATTGTCCGCACTCACCTTGCGGACAAAGGGAGCTGCAATTTCCAGGCAGATTCAGCTCGGTGCAAGCGCTTTTGCACCGCCCGCCGCAAATCCAAGTCCGGGATCTTTGCGGACAAAGCGTCATGGAATGTCCGGACTGCTTTGCGCGGATGTTTTTGGTTCCAGTCCGCCAGTTGTTTGCGGAATTTGCCCTCTAAGTATTCTTGTGGCCTGAATCCGGCCGTATCAAGCTCGGCCACGATCCTGGTGTACTCCTCGGTGGCGAGGCGCCCTGTCGTGCTTCGTAGTGGGCGAGCTTCAAACATCAGCTTGCCCGCCAATGCATCGAAGGGCGACAATCGCACGATTGCAGTGGCTTCCATGTTTAAACCATTTTTGGAAACCCACCACTGCATCTGGTCATAATTACGGGCTATCTGGTCGAAGTACTTCCCTGGAAAACCAATGCAGACTTTCCCGCGTACATGCACCCTTTGTTCAAGCTCACAAGGCAGCGACTCTATGGGAATCTGAATAGTAGCTTGCTTGGCGATTTGTTCTACGACATCACGGTCTGTGCAATTGGCAGGAGCCGTATAGTTAATCACATTGTTGAGGATTGTTGCACGAGACAGCTTTAATCCACCAAGAGCTCGGGTTTTGGTCGCGTTGAATCGATGCCAAAACAACGACGTAGAGGCCGCACCGTCAAGCGTCATGGATCCGACTTCAATTTTCAATTTATTACGACCCCGTATGGGCTTACGCTCCCGGAAGTTATTTGCCACCATAGCCCGCCTTCAGAGACCCATTTACACTTGCGGCTCCTTTTGGCTGCTAAGGTTCGGAACGTGCGCAAAATTGAATTTCCTGGCTCGTCCCTGAGGGCATCGATCGCCAATTACATAGCGATATACATCTTGCCGGTTATGGTGAAAGTCAAGGAGATAATAAATTTCTTTAGGCAGATGTTGTTCAAACCCCCGAGCATATTTGGTGATCTCCTCAAATAGTTTTTTCGCATACCGTGTTCTCGGTTTTCCAGAATCCAGAATTAAAATCTTCAGCGCAGCCTTAACAGACAGGAGTTTCCAGAAGTCATAAACAACTCCTTGCACATTTCGTCCAAATTCAGACTCTACAGCGACCAGAATGCCGCGGCTTTCAACGTACAACACTGCATCGAGCAGCCATTCGTGATACTTTTTCTCCTGCTCCGAACGAGTACCATAAAAATCGACTGTCTCTTTTTCTAGCTTAGGAGCCACGGCGTGGACAACGCTCTTTACAGCTTTCGTCCAGCGTGTCCTCTCGCTATCCGGATGCCGTTTCTTGGCCTCTCTACTCAGCTTATTCGCTTCAGCAGGTATCTTCTTCACTAAGTCCCTTATGAAAGCTTCATGGTTTCGAAATTCCAACACGCGGGGCACTTTCCTGTTGGATTTTTTCATGCCACTCCTTGGATTCCG
>Ga0137407_10000103_pt1 | contig 65245 bp, 122 predicted proteins | sample CZOMad2_2_16fung_FD_108410 | JGI IMG/M metagenome (GOLD analysis project Ga0137407, IMG submission 108410) | Vadose zone soil fungal communities from Angelo Coast Range Reserve, California, USA - CZOMad2_2_16fungal (Illumina Assembly) | ecosystem: Environmental > Terrestrial > Soil > Vadose... | reverse complement strand
TCTCCCCATCGGCACGTACACGGAAGGCATATTCTCCCGGCGACTTACGAAGTTCCATCATCGTGATTGTTTTCACTTGGCACCTCCAAATTGCGACGACGCGGCAGGCGTCCCCTGTAGACCCTGCACGGCAGCCACGAGGACATTATAGATTGATGCCGCCGCAGGCGTACCGTTCTGGACGCTATCCTCCAGTTGATCCCGCGCCGACGTGCCGGAGCGGACGAACTTGACGACAATTCGACGATTGCCAGCCGAACAAATCGCGTCAACGAATTTCCCCTGAATGCAGTACCGAGCATAGTTCGTCGCCGTGTCTTTGAGGATATCGAAGGCATTGGCGGCAGGGATAACGACGCTGGCCGGCACCGTCGCCGTGGCGACTTGCTGGATGGTCCCTAGCAGCGCCATCTCTTTGGCACAGCCGGCGAGGAATAGCCCGAGCAACGTGATTGCGATGATGCGTTTCATGGTCATGCCGCCTGCTTTATGGCTGCCACAATCGCCGGAGTTGCTGCGATCACATCCTTGTTGTCGGGGAGTGCCGCAGCACTCGCCGCGTCAGTAACGACTGTAGTGTTCTTCATGCCGCCCACCGTATTTTTGAGCGACGTAGCCCGCGTAACGATAGCGGGCCAAATCGCGATACCCCCGGCAATGATGGCGGTCCATGCTCCCAAGTCCAACCCAAGCCAGCCGTGTCCGGCGGCATAGCCGGCAAGCACGCCGGCAAGTGTTGCTGAAGTTGTCTGTAACTGTGTGCTGTTCACGGATAATCCCTTTCTATGATGAAACGAATTCGAAATGCATGGGGTCCTTGCGGCCTTTGTAGTCGCCCCCCCATCGAGCGCCTTGCCGCTTGAAGGCGTTTACCACAATCGGGCTAAGTGTGCCCTTCATATTGAAGCCGTTGGTTCCTGGCGATAAGTCAATGGCGCAGGCCCAAGAATGGTTGGAGTAGTTGTTGCTTCCGGCGATCTTGCGGATATTGAAGCATCCGGCATAATCCGATGCCCCAGCCTTATCGACCTGTTTTTGATCGTGACCGCACTTTTCCCAAATCTCATCAAATGCAGCCTGCATAGCCGCAGCGCACTTCTTGTTGAGAAGAACACCAGCCGGCATCGGCTTCTTGGCATAGTAGATGATGAACTGCGGGTGGATTCGAACCAAATATTGGCTTGCCCAAGCCTTATCCTGAAAATCACCGTAGAAGGCATTCTTCGCGGCTGTATTATCTTTCGGCCAAATAGTCATTGATGCTCTCCGGTTGGCGCGAACGAATGTATTCCGTTCGGGATTGTAACGGCGACCGATGGCGGCCACCCCTTCCTTTTGATGCGATGGACAGCGACCCAATAGCCGACGCCAGTCTCTCGGCACCAATCTGGTATGCACATTGTCCGGCCATCGATTGTTATCATAGGAACGTTGCGTCGGTTCTTTGACTGCCCAGATTTATGCAGCCATTTGCAATTGGACGGCTCATAATTTCCGTTCACTTCAATGCGTTCGACGGTGTAATTACCCTTTGGACGCATCCCCATGTCGTCAACAAAACACTCGAAACCAGTTAGGCCGTTCTCGCCATCAATCCAACGACCGCAGACAGAAATGCCTCGCGCGCCGTAGTCGGGGTAACTGCCATCGGTATCTAGATAGCATCTGGAAATGAGTGCGCGCCATATTTTGCTCAACGGATGGTGAGTAAACCCGCGTGGCGAGGTTCCAACTGATTTAGTTTCAGAGCATCCGCAATCTTTCTTTTTTCCAATCACATTGGACTTCTGTGCTACAAACTCATTGCCGCAATCGCACTTGAATTTGAAATATGCAGACTGGCCGCGACCGAACGAAGTCAGACCCAAGAATTCGGTGATAATGAGTTTTCCGAGCCTGACGCCAACCCATTCCTCGCTGCGTTTACCGCGCATTGCGCCGCTCCCACTCGTCCAGAATGGCCGACGTTCCGGAGACCTGGCCCGATGTCAATTTCCCCGGAAATGGACTTTGGCGAATGCCTGCAAAAAATAACTTTCGGTCGATTGGCATGATGCAACCCCTTTATTGAATTCTAACGCCTGTGATTGTGCTGTCTTTGGTGTTGCCGCTCGCCCCACTCAAAATCAGACCAGTGGTTGCCGAAATATCCCGGCACGACATGCGCATGTTCGCGGCCGGACTGGCCAGCGTTCCCGATAGCGTCATAGTCGCGTTTTGGCCAATCGTGGCCGTGGTCAGAGAACCGCTATCGATTACGGTTGTCCCGTCCCAAAGCTTGCAAACGATATTCGCGGTCGCCGCAGTATCTGTGACAGTAACCGTACCGGAAGCCCACCATGTCCCAGTGGTGCCCTGCGCCATGCTGGGACCATCGAAATAGTTCGCCGTATTGTTCATGGCGACGTTGCCGCCGATGGAGTTGGCGGCCGTAGTGAGGTTGACGCCCAACGTTCGGTTGGCCGAAAGATCGCCGCCTCCGGTGATGCCATATGCTCCGGTAATAGTGGTGCCAGTCACCGCACATGTCGGACATGACACCGCACCAGCGGTCGTTACAATCGGAACGGTGGACTGGATCGGGAAAAGAGTGCTCTGCGTTCCAGATGTCTGGAAATTTCCGCTGCCATCGGTCCTCGCCTGCCCGACGAAAGTCCGCGTGCTATCGCTGGATTTCACATAATATCCAGCGGCATCAAGAGCCACGCCAGTAGCGCTTACCTCCATCGAAATGGCATATGGCGCATTGGTCGCAGCCGAGTTGTAGGCGTAGAGTTGATAAGTGGTGGTCGCCGAAAGCCCGCCAATGCCGGCTTGAGTGACACCCGCGCTCGGGACACGAACGCAAACCCATTCACCCGTTGCCTTGAGATGAATCGGGAGGCAGCCGCCATATCCAACGGGGATAAGCTGTGCGGTATTGACCGCCGATATCGAAAGCTGAACTTGGCCCGGGATCGGATCAAAAGTAAATGCCCGAAACCGCTCTTGCGTTGCCGCAAGGTCGTACGTTGTCCAAGTGACGTTCCGGACGCGGTTTGAATCGGTGAACGCCGTGGGATTGTTCGTGTTTCGGAATTGCTCGAACCCAATGGCAATCGTCACATCCGACCGTACCTTGGCGCTGGATACGGTGACGTTTGAAACCCCGCCGGCGGCAAAGCCGGTGCCGAGTTGCATCCCGGCATGGGTCTGGCCATAGGCCACCGCGCTCAATACCTCGATGCCGGAGAATTCACCGCCGGCCAGAGACCCGATGTAATACCCCTTGCCGAGCGTATTTTCGGCCGTGAAATTATCCAGTTTCAGATTGTTCGACCCGACAACCTCGGTAGCGTAGAAGCATGTGCCGTTTGCCTGTGTGCACCCGGAATGCTTGAAGGTTGCGGAAAGGCCGCCCCATGCAAACCCTCCCGATCCCGTCGTCTGTGTCGGAGGACGCCATGCCAGCGCGAATGCGCCGCCAGTCGTATATGGCGTGAACCCTGAGGTATCGATGATCGTTCCGGTAACCAAATCCTCAAGGTTGAGTGTCGATGCCCCAGTCACGTTGACGCGATACCAGCCGTTCACAAGCTGCGTCATGCTGCCAAAGACGCCGGTAATGTAAATCTCGTCATTGGTCTGCAGCGTATGCGGAGCCGTCGTCGTCATCACGTTCGGGCTGGCGCGCGAGATCGTGCTGATTCCAAATCCAGAGCCATAAAGGGATGGCGGGAAATAGTTCGCCGGCAGCGTTCCGCAGAGATTGCAGATTACGTTTTCCACAAAGAGGTAGGACAGGCCCGCCGCCGCGCCAGCGCCGTTAATGCCCCATCCGCTCACGCCGTTGAATTTAGATTGGGTAATCTTGACGTTGAAACTGCCATCGGCATCGCCGAAATAGGTCAGAATATCGATGCCATCGACGACGCTGGAGCAATAGAACTTGTCGACGGTCGTATACGCGACCTTGAAAATACTCAGGCAGTTTGCCCCCGCTACTGCGGTGGGATTTGTGATCGAGAATTTCTCGAAATTGGCTTGCTGCCAGACCGCGACCTTATTGGTCGGAACCGCATGAGCCGTGCCAAAATCGGTCAGATTGACGCTCTGGTTTCCGCCCAAGCAGATTGCATCGGAGCCACTGATCTTCCCGTAACTTGAGGATGTCATCAGGCTAGAAGCGGAAATATAGATGTTGTAGCAGTATCCGGTATGGACCGATTGCAGCGGCAATGTCACCCGACCCGTAGCGGGGACGGTGAACGGCTCTGCCGATGTCACCAATACCTCGTTGGCGGACGGGTCGGTCATTGTAATCTGGACGTAGTAGGTTCCAGACGCCAGAACGCCGCCAGCCCCGACCGTCGAAAGGTAGAGCGATTTATAAGCCGACTGCCAATCCGGATTGGTCGCGAACGCATACCCGACCACGCGGGTATCGAGCACGGTCACATCACGGTCGACGCCACGGATGTCCATTCCAGGCGCGGCCAAGACGCCAGCGCCAGCCCAGATGTTCGTCCACACGCTGGTTGTGTGAATGCATTTCGCGCCGACGGTGGCAGGCGGCGGCAATTCAACCGGAAGGCCGCCAGCGTTCTGCGCAGCCGTTACGGCATCTTGCAGTTTCGCTGCAAATGTCGTCGTCGCGCTGTCGCAGATGGCGCCGTAATAGGACGCCTTGACCGGGATATTCTGCGAGCACGTCCAAGTTCCGATGGTGCGGGCAATCACATAGCCGACCGTCGAACAATAGGCGCGGTCGAACATCGACGACATCGTGGCTGTCTTGCCAGATCGCGTTGACGCCGTGTCGTTGCCGTAGATGGTTCCTGTCGGGAATTGGATACCCTGTTGAGCAAGCACAGGCGATAGCATCATACCCGCAACGGCGAGGGACGTTGCGAGTGCAGACAATGACGAGCGAAGTTTCCTAAACAACATCATAGCCATTTGCCCTCGGCATGAACCTCACCGCAAGCAGCGGCGAATCGATTGGATATGACACGATGCCGTCGATGTCCTCTCCACCATTACGGACGGCGGAAGCCGAATTAGCATCTGCGGTGACCTTCTTGATTTCAACATCAAGGCCATTGCGAGCGGCTGACGGCATCATATTAATGGTGACGTTGCCACCGGATGTATCCACCCGGATATACCGATCGGCCGCCAGCACCGTGTAGGGCGACTGCCCGATGGCAATGTTCGTCGGCGTTATCGACGCCCCGCCGCTGGCCGCAGCCTGCTCAATCGCATCCTGCACATTGTTGGCCGTGATCGGAGCCGCAGCCTCATAGTAAATGTTCCGAGCCGCCGCCGTTGGGTGCACCCGTAGATTGGTTTGAACCAGCATCAAATCACCCGCAAGAAAGGAACGAGACCGATCGTCGGCTGCACCTCAGGATGCACGGCGCCGCTGGTATTGTTGGATGTCACCGATACGGAGCCCGTCGCGCTACCAGATGCCGGCTGCTTGGAAACGACAGGGCCAACGGCCGTTGAAACCGTATATGCCGTTCCAGCCCCACCCGCGCTGACCGCAGTGCTATCCGACGTATTGCCCGCAACCCAGTTGTTTGTGGTGGTGCTCACACTGAGAGAAACGCTGGCGTTTGCCGCTGTGATCGATGGAATTTGCGCGGCAGTGAGAGAGTAGCCCTCAAGGCCGTTCGCGCAGACCGCTCCAACCGTCGTCATTGCCGTGCCGCAACCCGTCGCAGACGACGTGAGGCGTCCCGCCGCGCCAGTTCCGGCGAGCGTATCCAATCCGGCGACAACGCGACCGCGCAAGTCAATGATTTGAAAAAACCCGCCAGCGCACGCCCCGCTAGCCGGAGACCCGAGCGCAACCCAGTAGACCGAATAGGTCGTCGTCGAGAGGCACTGCCCGTTTGCAAGAACGAAGTTCGCATTTGGCGCGGTCGAAAGCGTTGACCAAAGAATACTTCCGAGCGCCGTATTATAGGGGTTGTTGTAGACGGAATGCAGCCGATAAAGGCCGCCCGTGTTCGTCACGGTGTAGATGCCGCCTGCCGTGATGGTATTCGCGGGCACGGCCCCGTTGACACCATCGATAAAGATCGCAAGCGCGCCGGTCCCGTCGATATTGAGCGTTGCACCCGCACCGTTGCCTGTGCCGGCAATGAAGGTGATCGCCTGCCCAACCAAGGCGGATGCGCTCGGGAAAACGGTATTCGTCGTTAGGGTGAGCGCCGCAATTGTGCCGCCAGATGTGATTTGGCCATTGGTGTCCTTGATGTTGACTGCGACCGCCGCCATGAGGGCACGCGCACTATCATTCAGCGATGATGGGGCTTGGCCTTCCGCAAAATTGATAGTTGGGTCACTGTTGCCGTTGAGGCCAGCCGTAGTCGACCATTGCCACAGAGCCGCGCCAGCAGGCCCAGCGCCAATAGCCACCATCAGCAGGATCAGAAATTCAACCAGCCGTCCGCGCATCAATTTCATCTTCATGCTCCGATTCCGTACATCTTGGCCAAGGCGGCGGCGATTTGTTGCGATTGTCCGGTATTTGCCTGCGGCATGGCGATTTGCTGCGGCGCGAGGAAGTCAGGCGCGGCCGGTTGCTGCGCCGGTTGGCCCGAAGTGCCGCCGCCCAAACTGCCGCCCAACGACTGCAGCGACGACGCCAGCGAGCCCACGGGCGTTGCCGCGTCTGGCGCGATGGATAGCGGCGCGGCGGGTGCGGCCACAGATTGCGTCGGATCGGCGGGATTGGTCGGATCGACCGGCGCAGTTGGCGCGCCGCCGTTATATTGGGCCAGCAGTCCGACCGCGTTATTCGTCCGCAGGGCAGTCTGTGCACCACCTGGGTCGGCATATCGAATATAGGGCTTGAGAGCCGCACTGGCGCTCGCAACGTCGGGAGCCGCCATGAACCCTGCGCCAGCCTTTGCCTCAGGGCCTCTCATTTCGTGGCCGATGAAATCCATCTGCACCAAGGGATCGGTCGGAGATTTCCCTTGCGCTTTGGCGAAATCCTGCAAACCTTGCCAGCGGTCGCCGCGCCATTGCACAAGCCCGTGCGCATCCTCACCTTTGTTGACATTCGATGGATCGAACCCACTTTCCTGCATGACGTGACCAGCAAGAGCCGCCGCCTGCGCAGGCGTGTATCCCTTGTCGATAAGAGCCCGAACTGTCTCCAACCCATTCATGCGAGCCTCGCGAATTCGCCGAACAGTTCTTTCGCCCTAGCCATGCGCACCGATGACGCTTCCTCAACCGTATCAAAAGTGCCGAGATGATGGTTCTCTCCGTCTACTGTAATTTGCACCCTAAACCTTCCGCGCTTTTTGCTCACACCTTTCACGCCAAGAATATTGGTTGTTCGAACTGGGCTATTGGCGACGTTTTGTGATTGAGTGCCAAGCCTCAAATTGACCCATGCATTGTTATCTCGAACCAAATCCCGATGATCGACAATGCCCGAAGGATCAACCCCTGTCATCCACGCCCATATAACGTTGGCTTCTCTGTACTGGCCTCCGTCAATAGATATGGCCCGATAGCCACTTTTTGCGCAAAAATTACCAGCCCTTTCCCCAGCCTTTTGATTGCTGACATTTACCCTCCGAATCAAAAACCCAGTCCCTTGATCGTAATCAAAAAGATGCTTTAGCCGATCTTGACTGGGAAGTTTCCGGCGCTTAACTGCGGACATGCTCATATTCCTGCTTTTAGTCCTGCTACTCGCCTTGAAATCCGCCGCCATCGGCCTTGTTCACTTCGGCGGCCCGATGGCCGGTCTTACCATGATCCTCATCTTGTACGCCATCGCACGCCACATTGAGCCTACCGCCGCGCCCCCGCAACCGCAGCCGGCGCGACCAGAGCCGGAATTCGGCTCGTAATAGCCGCGCGCTTGGCCTGGGGACCGAAAAATAGTTGCGTTGCCTCCTTTGCCGCCCGGGCATCCTTGATCGCACCAGCGGCCTTCTGTACCCCGTGGCCGACGATTGCCCCGGTGACGCCGTGAGCTCCGAACCCGAGCATGGCGCCGAGATTGTTCATCGCCTTATGCGCGATCTTGGCACCGATGGTCGCGCTTCCCGAGGGATTGGTGGTGCCCTTCAGCGGCGTCATGCGCCGATAGACCGCAGCCAACTTGGCCATCTCGTCCCGTTCCGCCTTGGTGAACAGAATCGAGGACAGCCCCTTGCCGCTCTCGTTCAGGAACTCATGCAGCCGCTGTGACAAAGCCTGCGCCTCGAACGGGACTTTTCCCTCGCCAGCATTGGTCAGTTTTTCCCACATGCCCTGCCGAACAGCCGTCCAGCTTTCCAGCGTCAAGTTCTGCTTGAGATGGGCGGCCAGTCGTTGCGAAATGCCCTTGTCGCCCTTTCCGGTGCGGGAATAGAGCATGTCCGTCACTTCGCTCGGCGCGGCCGGCAGATGACCGTCAGTCCCTGCAATGCGCGCGATGGCCTTTTCGAGATCGTTCGCAGGGCGGCCTGCAGGTTCCGTCGCACGCAGGTTCCGAGCGTATGTGGACATGGCCGACCGATCATCGGCCGTCAAAGCACCCTTCGCCAAACTCGTTTGCAGGAAATTATCAATCCGAGCGGAGCGTTTGGCCGGCGAAAGCTCTGCATCGTCAACGTATTTGAACAACCCAGACTTCCACTGCCCATATTCCTCCGGGCTCAGTATTTTCTGCAACCGGCCGGCGACCTTCACCGCGTTGCCGCTGCCCGGATTTGACTTCGGACCATAGGACAATGCCTGAATTTGCTCAGGCGTGGCCGCAGTGTCGGAATATTGACCGAGGATTTTCTCGATCGCCCGTCCAATCTCATCGCCCGGCTTGGCCGAATACGTTTCCTTATATTCGGAGTGAGATTTGCGCGCCGCGTCCTGCAATTCCTTCGCCAATTTGGCGTCGCCGGAAAACTGGCCACTCTTGAGACCATCCGAAATGGCGTTGTCGAATTCGTGAAGGATGCGGCCCATTGCGCGCCAATCGGACTTGTCGCCAGACGCTATCCCTTTTTCCTTTGCGTCACGGTACATTGTCCCGAGTTGCTTGCGGGCATCATCCATCGCCCGCAGATCAATCGCGGGAGGCTTTTCAGCCGCCCCGACCGCTTCCACCGGAATACCATGGGCGTCCGCAGCCGCCTTTAGAGCCTTCTCAGGGTTGATGCCCTGCGCAATCATCGTATCGGAAAGTTCCTTGGCCGCAGCCGACCTCGCCAATTCCTCAGCACTCGCGCGCGGGGCGGCATCGTTCCGGAATAAGCCGCCGTTCCCAACGGTATTGTCGATAGTTTTGAGGGCTTTGGATGCGATCGATTCGTTAACCGGATCAACATGAATGCGCTCGCTGGCATCGCCAGACGCAATGCGCTTGCGAACATCCGCCGCCAGCCCGCCCGCGAATTCGGGATTCCAAACGCCCTCAACGGCATCCCGCGCCTTGTAAGCCTCTTTCGTTGCCGCCTTTGCCTCTGCCGCCCTTGCGGCGACTGCGGCCCCAGTACTCTCAGCCGCATCAAACGGAGAGACCGGAGCCGCGCCACCCCCAAGCCCGCGCGCCAGGCTTTCGCCCTCAGCGCCGACCTGCGAGACCTGCGCAGCAGCGGCAGCCGTTCGCGCCGCCTCTTGCTGCGCCAATTCGGATTGAACGACCTGCCCGGCCGCCTGCGGGGCGGTGCGCGCCGATGCGCCTGTCGGGTCAAGGGACTTGGTGATGTTTCCGGAAGCCTCCGCAACGGCCGCCTGCGCTTGCTGGTCTGCCTGCCGGGCCACGTCCTCAGCCGACGCGCCCCGCGCGCCCCGTCGCATAATCTCCTCCTCAGCCTGTACGGCGGGGTCAGCCGTGGCTTGCCCCGTGGTCAGCGGCACATCAACGCCAGCGACCCGTTCGACGTTCTGCGCGACCACCGGCGGCGGGCTGCGGAAGTCCCGGTATGATTGGGCCAACTTGCCGACCGCGCGACCCGCCAGCGGCGCCGCAGCACCTACCACCCCGCCGACCGTGGCCGCCGTCGTCGGGTCCTCCCCGCGCACCAGCGCATCAGCACCGCCCAACGCCGCGTTCGATACCGCCCCACGGGCAACCATCTGCGGCAAGGTTCCGGTCAGGCCGAATGCGGCCGGCGCCGCCATCATGGCCGGGATGGTTCCAGCGACACCGCCCGTGATCTTGGCGGCCGTATCCACCACGGGATGCGCCGCTGCGAACTTCTCATCCATCGCGTTTTGCTGGCGCAGCGACTCGGCCCGGCGCTCGGCGAAGGTCGCGCCCTTCAATTGGTCCTTTTCGGCGAATAGCGGATTGAGAACCGGCGCCAGCGCCGCATTGGTCGCGGCATCCAGTTGGTTCAGCACGCCGCCGACAATCGGAACCCCAGTTGCCGCCGACCGCGCAACTTTATTAGCCGTCACGGGTTCGGTCGGCGCAGCCCCGATCGACTTCGATATTTCCTCAACGGTCGCGTTCTGCTGTTCCGGCGTCAACTTCAAAAAGTCGTCGCCGACCGAAACCGATTTATCGCCGATGGTGAGCGTCGCCATCAGTGAATGCTCCAAGTGATACCGCTGGACGTGGTTCCCTTGGTAACGGGAGCAATAGGCGCGGAAGCCGAAGGCGCAACCTTTTCACCAGCCGCGCGCTTGCGGATTTTGTCTAATTCCTCAGCGCTATGCTGCTGCACGATCGAGAATTCCGTCCCTGCCTCCGAAAGCGCCTTTTTCCATCCGCTAGGACCCATCCCGCTTTTGAATCTGTCCTGCAAGGCGTTGACCTTGGACTGCATCAATTCGGCCTGCTCTTGAATGGCCGCCTGCCGAGCCTCGGGGGACTGCGCCGCCGTCAGGATATGCAGCGCGCGGTCGATATCGGCCTTGTTGCCGCCAACGCCGCGATAGAATTTCGTGGCCTCTTCCACAAACCGATCCTGCGCGCCCTTGAACCGAGCCAAATCCGGGTTGTTTTTCAATTCCTCAATCGTGATGTTTGCCCAATTAATCGGGGCATTCAGGATACCAGCCCTGTTGACCCCTCCAAGTTTATCAGCCAACTCGCTCATCCGCCCCAAATGCTGAATTGCGGTGTTGCCGTTGGTGATGATCGACGCCGGGGAATTCGCGCCGCCGCTCGTGAATTCCTTTAACACCGCCGCACGCGGCGCGTAGAGCGCGGCCTTGAAATCCGGATCATACTGCTCGGCAAGCGCCAGCAACCGTTCACGATTACCGCCCTTGGCCGACAGCTTCCCAGGGTCGAGATCGTATTGGGTCAACTGCTTGATAAGTGACCGATCCTGCGCATTCGGAACCGTCTCCAGGAATTTTGCCCCCGTGATGCCCGCTGCGGCCGCCGCTTCCGTAGCGTTATCCGCAGCCACTTCGCCGCCCGGAATCGGCTTAAAGGTCCCGTCTTGCTCGTTCATAAGCTGGAACGTCTTTTTGCCTCGATCATTCTCGCCAATCTGCACGACCTTGAATTTGTCCTTGCCGAGGTATTGGGCAATCGCAGCTTTCAGCACTTCTGGATTTTTCACGGCGGCGGCCACGAGTTCATCCGGCGCGCCAGCCTTCCGCAGGGCGTTCGCCGTCAGGTTCTGGCCTTCGGTCTTGTCCCCAATGCCTGGGATATTTGCCGACTCCACAGTCCGCTTTTTAGGATCGACCCAAATCCCAACCTCGTTGCCGTTGGCATCCTTCACCTTTTCAAACTTGATGCCATCGTCCTTGGCATAATATTTCCCGACCAGAGCCTTGAGCAAATCTGGGTTTTTCACCGCCGCAGCCACGTCGGAGGCAGAAGCGCCCGCCTTCAAAAGCGCCCGCGATGTTAGGTCCTGATTTTCGGCCTGCATTGCCAAAGCATCACGCTGCGCAGCCATCGTCGCGGCCAAGTGGCCTTGGTCACCCTGCAACGCGGCACCGACGCCGAGTAATGCTGGGGCAATGGCTTTCGCAAATGTTCCAGTTTTCTGCAGGAATGATGGTTCGTTAGGCGCAGGCGGAGCCAGCCCCATGGGCGCGGCGGCGGGCACTCTGGATTGGGCGCTGATATCGGTTGGCGTGGCCGCTGGCGCTTCCTCTGGGCGCGGCTTGGGCAGAGGCACCGCACCGGGCGGAAGTGGTCCTCCGGGCGGCTCAGGCGGCGTCTGGGGAGGTGCCGCGAGTTTTGCAGCCAACTGCACGGACGGGGGAATACCGAACGGAGCGCTCCCGCCGGTCACTGGCGGAGCCATCCCAGCCGGGCCGGGAACGCCGGTTCCCTCTGGCGCTTGGTTCATCGCCAGTTGAATGCCAGCGCTGTTCATGTCCGGAACGCCGAACGGAGGTTGCGGAATATCCGGGAACGGCGACGCGGCAGGACCAAACGCGGTAGGCGCGCCACCGCCTTGTAGGTTTGCCAACAGGTCCGTCATCCAGTTTTCGGCCATTACGCAGCCCTCAATGCGCCGACACCGCCACCCATGGCGCGAGCCTTATGGGTAGCTCGCGAATAGTCCACCATCTTGAGACCGGACGGATGCTCATGCACGGCATCCGGGACGTGTTGCTGGACTTCCTGCGCAAGCAGGCCAACCTGCGGAGTTTTCGACCCCTTCATGTTGAACGAATAGACGTTCTGGCCATCATGCAATTTGCCGACGTGCGCAATGTTCTCTTTCGCGCGGACATCGGATAGCGCCAGCAACGCAGGCCATGCCGCAGCCGCAGACCCCGCCGCGCTCGCCCCAGTGCCGGCCAGCTTAAATCCGCCCATAATCGAATCCATGAGAGACGGCTGCGAAGTTTGCGTGCTGGTTCCCGTGCCGCTCGATTGGCTTCCCAAGCCAGCAATAGCCGCCGACGGCTGCAACAATTGAGCGAGGTTCTGGTATGGCTGTGCATATTGAGCATTCGCCGCGCCAAGCTGCGCCATCGCAGGCGACGTATAGAGGCTCGGGATTGCGCTCGCCGCCCCGATGCCAGTGATGCCGTTGCTCAACTGCTGCTGGTTCAGATTGTTGATGCCAGATGCCGTCGACCCCGCGCCCGAGAATAGATCGCGGTTTGCCGCAGCCATGTTCGAGTAGTTCTGATTGAACTGACTCTGGATCAGCGGCGAGATACCTTGCGTCAGACCACGGCCGAGCGACTGCGCAAACGATCCCGCGCCCGACGGGTCACGGCCGGATGCCGCGTAAACGCCCTTCGTCCGGTTGGTGATATCGTCCATCGCCGTGCCGAGCGCGTCGCCAAACCCCGGCGTCGAATATGGATTGAGATTTGCCCCGCTCGCCGTCGCACCCAAATTGCCCCTCAGTGTGTCATAGGCAGTATTGAGCATCCCGACTTGGCCGGAATTGTTCGTGTTGAACAGATTGGAAATCGCCCCCGTGCCCGCCGCGCCGAAATTCGGCAGGTTCGACGTTGCCCCCGACAGATTGGAAAGCGCCGCCGACTGCCCGCCCGTAACCGCCGTGCTCTGATCGCCGTACGAATTGATCAGGTTACCGAGCAATCCTTGCGTCGGTGCCCACGGTGAGGTCTGGCTCGTTTGCGATTGATTGGTGGTTTTGGTGCTATCGGTCATCGCAGCCTCAATCCATCATCATTGGCGCGCCGCGAGGCTGGCCAGTCAAAATAAACCACGGCCATACAGCCGCGCGCAACAAACACAGCCCCGGCGTGATCGGACCTATCGCCATATTGAATAGGAATACCGCCACGAAACCGATGACGTAAATTCCAATCAATGACCAAATCCACCAAGTCATAAGACTTTTTCCAATTGCACCGTGCGAACTTTGAACCCATCGAGGACGCGCTCCCAAGCCCGACGGCCTCGCAAGACGATCTTAACACAGCCCTCGTCGCGCGCATATTCTTCGATCTTGACGTGAAAGCCAGACCAATCCTGTAGCCGATCGCCGCCGCATTGCCCCATCCAACATACGAGGCCACATCGCATCGCCACGAGTTCGGTTGTCATCGCCGCGTGAATATGCCCGCTGTCCTCGTCGATCGCGATCCAGATCAGGATTTTCCCGTAGCGGATTTGCTCAAGCATATCTTCCGGCATGAAGTCGCCGCCAGCCGCATAGCCAACATCGATCAAATCGCGAACTTTCGGCCAAAGCCTGCCGGCCATCTGAGGTTCGACGCATGCAACCGTCATCGTTTCCATGGTCAACCCCCGATGCAGAGGAAAGATAGAATTGTCCCAGCGCCAACTACGTTATGCCGGATGGTGAATGACCCTTTAAGCGTATCCGCTTTAGCAACAGTTGCCTGCGCCGCAACCGCCGCCGCGTTCTGCGGCTGCAAAAATACCCTGCAATCCGATGAGCAATTCACGAACGAAACGACCGTCGAAGTCGGACCAACGGTTAAAGTAACATCCCCGATACTGTTCTGTCGCCCCTGCACAAGTTCGATGATCGCCTGCACGATGCGAACGATGGATTTTTCCTGTGGCTGAAGTTGAATAGCCATCAGCTATCCCCGGCTTGCTGCGCATTCGGCCGGATGCCCCGAGCGTACCGCCACGTCGATCCAGCCGGGATACGCAGTCGAGCCTTCATAAATTGCGCCTCGATATTCACTGGACAATCGCCGCGACCGTTGATCGCCGTCTCCGCCGTGTAACTCACCGCCCCCTGAGCCGTGTTCCGATAGCCAATCGACCCCATCGCTTCCGCCGAATCTGTGTACGGCATGATTCCGTCAAGGAATATCCATGCCCCCAAATCCTGCTCTGGCGTCTCAAGAATGGCCTCGATATTGGGGCCGGTGAAAAACCCGAGAATGGATGTGGGGCCAACAGCTGCTAGCGCGGCAACAGCTGCCGCCGAAATGCTATCCAGCGAGAACGGCAGCGCATCAATCGATCCAGCAATCAGTCCGCCGCTGGTATAGGCCCCGACAAAAGCAACGTTTGTCGTCAGGGTAAACGGCCCGGTCCCTGCGATAGCCGTAATCTTGATGTTCCCCACGTTGATCGCTGCAGGAAGGCCGCCCGTGCCGGTCACGCCGCTGACCGCAATCCGGTCGTTAACCTGCAACTGCGTTTCGGTCGGAGCGCCGTCCGGCGGAGCCGGCCCGGATACCCGCGCAATGCTCGCGACCGTCAAAACGCAGAACCCGCCCGCATTGGTCACGTTCGTTATCGCAATCGTCCCAGGCGCGATCGTGTCCAAAGCCTCAAGCGTCAACCCAGGCTTGGCGAGATACCCGATATACTGCCCCGACATCGGCACAATCGACCACGGCCGGTCCTTGATCGACCAATCAAACCACAGGATTTTGTCGAATAGCCCAGCGCTGCCTTGTTGCGATTTATAGGCCCATCCCACCCGCGTCCCAGCCGGGTCCGCGACCCCGATGACGAGTTGCAGGCTGTTGCGGTCAACATCCTCGAAAAAGAACGTATCGACTTGCTCTTTTCCGATCGCCACAGGCTCACCGCCCGATACGATGACCTTGAACCCTTGCGCCGATAGAAAGAAGGTCCGCGTCCCAGCGTTGATGACCGAATATTCCGCAAAGAGCGTATCCTGTGTCGATATCCGCGCAATCTGGAACACAGCCGCCGACCCCGGCGCATAGGTCAGGCTCCGAATTGCCTCATCCTGAAAAATTACCCCGTATGCATCGCCACCAGATATCGCATGGCAAACGCCGCCGTCCGGAAAGTCCTGAAAATCTGCCAGCCCCACGCCGGCCGTCCATGTCTCCGGCGCAAACAGATCACACCAATGCGCGCGCCGCGAATTGGAAAGCAACTCCGTCAGCATCACGAACCCGTTGACGATGGCAATCTGCCCCGCCTGCGGAGGCGACCCGCCGAGATCGACAAACGCGGACCCCGAACTCAGTACGAATTTCTGCGGCACCGTATTGACCTGAACCGCCAAAACAAAGTCATTGAACTGCGCGAATTTCCAATTCTTGTCGGAAGGCAGCGCGCCGTATGCGATGCCGCCCTTACTAACATCGGTCCATGCGAAACTGGAATTGTCCAGCAGGTAAAGCCGCGTGGACGTGCTGGCGAAAACCGCGATCGATCCATCGCTCCGCCGGGCGAAGAAAAAACCCCTGCAATTGGCCGGCAGCGCCTGAGTAAAGCCAATGAACGATTTGAACGGCCCAAAGCCATCCCCGCGAGGAAGGACGCCAGAGATCAGAACCGAACTTTCGGTCCCGAGGTCCGTGAGGTCCGGCCGATAAGCGGGAAATGGGATGATGGGCATCTATGGCCCCTCAGAATGGCATTGGACGAATGCGGGATGTGCCACGGATTTTGTTAGCCTCGCCTATCAACTCATTGAACGCGCGCTCCGTCGCGCCCCCACTGCCAAAGTCAGGAGCCATCGCCGCCACCATCTTGTCATTGCGGGTGAAATTGAGCGCAATCTCATATTTGGCGCGCGACCGGATCAGCCGCTCCGCATCGTTCATCCATGGATTTGTGGTGACATCGCGCCCGGGTTGCGTCGTCAAATCTGGGCCATCAAGAGCCAGGTATCCGCCGATGGTCAACAGATACGAAGTCGATGGCGGCCGTGGATAGATGACGATGGACTGACCATCCCAAGCCCACTCTTGAGGTGGCCCGGCTTCCGTGCCGTTCTGCAACGCCAAATAAACATCCTCGGGGAAAACACGGTCCATCCGCTCCGTCGTAGTACCGAGCAGATAATTGATATAGTCGATTTTGTATAGCGTCGGAATGCGAGCATCTGCCGCCACGCCATAAACGGTCTGGCCCTGCACCGTGTTCAATGTGAATGGGGAAATTGGCTGCAGTTCGTTGAACCGAAACCGCTCTTTCTGGTAGATTCCGACTGCATCAGAAATCGCGTTCGTGATGACGGTAGGATAAGCCCCGCCGGGGGCGAGATCAGACCGCTGCCCGAGTTCGCTCGCGATGCGCGCGATCATATCCGTTGCAGATTTCCCGGTGGCCATTCATCACCACCATACTATGATCCAAGCAGCGAATACCAAATCGTTCCGGCCGGCGAGCAGATGAAAGCCGAGGTTTTGTTTGCCGCCATCGCGTATGGGCTGTTCGCGGCGATGGCGTTGATCGACTCGCCCGTCTGCGGATAGACGTTCATCGAGTTCGATGCAGCGGCGTTGGTGACCCATACGATCAACCCAATCGTATTGCCGGAAATCTGCCCCGCAGGCAATTGGCCGGCGCTGATCGCCCCGGTATGGCAGGACGGCAGTTTGACGCTATCGTTTCCGGACGCGACGGTGGTGACCCGATTGTATCCCGAATCCAGCAGGACCGCGCTGGTCTGCCCTCCCCCAGCAAAGGCCGTGATCGCGTCCGTCACCGAAAGCCGCTCGTAACCCATCTTCACGACGGAGTTTTCGTTCGCGGTATTGGTGCCGGTGATATTCACGGCATACGCCGCACCGATCAGGCCCAGCGCGAAGATGATGGACGGCAGGAGGCGTTTCAGCATATGCGTATTCCCCTTAAACCATGGTCCGATATATTGAATTCAAAGCTTCCAACTCGCCGCGCTTTGTGGCCCTTGCCTCGTCAACCAATCTGCAGCCCTTTTCGATCTCAACCAATTCCGCACTCGCCTTATCGATCATTTTCTTCAATCTGACGGCGATGTCGGTGGCATAACGATCAGGGTAAGGTGCGCGCACATTAAGCAACTCACTTCCGGACGGCAACGCGATATCAATTCCCAGCAACTTCGCCAAAGCCATGAAGTGCAAGCACCCCTGTTTCTGGCATGCGTATTCTGTTCCCTCCGCCATATCGACCCCCCAGATTCCAATCTGGGCCGGCCTCTCGTCAATCGCGAGTGCGAGCATCCATGCAATGGTCGATGTCAGGAATGCGGGACCGTGCTGGGCTTCAATCTTCTCCCTCGGATAGAAAACCTGATTTGGAATTCCCAGGTCGTGGAATACGTGAACCGGCTTTCCGCACTTCCCCATCCATGGAATGAATTCCGTCACCTCTGATGGCGCAAATTGCGCCAAGTGATGGATTTCAAAGAACTGGTCGAACCCTCCGACACCATCCGACCGAGGATGCAACTTTCCCTGCATCCAAGGTGAGCACGCCCAAATCTCCCACGACGGATCGTTGACCGGGGCGAACTCTAAAGTGCTTGTGGCGGTCCCAAGTACCGCGATCTTTTTCGTGCTTCCCATTCACTCAGGATACCGTAACCGACCCCACATTGGAAACAATTTGCCACTTGTTCGCCGCCACGCCCATCAGAATCACGGACTGATCCGCCGCGCTGAATGTCAGCGTAACCCCGGTGAGACCGATGGTGGACGTACTGCCGCCAGCCGTGGCCGAAACCGTCTGCACCGCAGTCGACGATGAAGTCTTGACGATCGTCTTCATCAGGCCGGGGAACGGCGCCGGCAGAGCATAAGCCTGCGCCGCCGTCGATGAGATGATCGAGGTCAGACCTGACGACAGGTTCGCGGCCGTAGAACCTGTCTCTTGGTTGGTCTGCAGTCCGTCGATAATTTGGGTAAAAGGCATCGTATTCTCCGTTGTGCGATAAGAGATATGACCGCGCGGTTTACGACAGCCAGCCGCCCTCATAGAAGATGACGCAGATGCCCTGCCCCGTGGTCGCGGGGGTGCCGGTCTGGGTGTACATCACGAACGGTAGCACGTCGCCGGATGCGGTGAGCGACCGCCCGAACGAGCGCGTAACCTGCGTCACGCCCGTCACGGCCTCGTTCAGATCGCCCGCGTTCACGATATTGTTGTAGGCGGCGGCGACCGTGCCGACCGTGACGACGTTGGTAGTACCAGCATTGAACACGGCGACGATTTCGACGAGCACGTTCTCGATGAAGGCGTTCTGAGGTAGGTAATTGTCGAACGGGATACCCGTCGCAATGCCCGCGTCGTTGAAGTTGAACGTCTTCTTCAGCGTGTTGACGACTTGGCGCGGGTCCTGCCGCGCAGCAACTCCGAGGACTCCGGTGGTCATTGTGCTGCTCCCTTAGAACGTTGACGCAGCGGCGTAGGTCGAAACGACGATCGTTCCGTAGTCCACCGCATTGTACCGGGTCTTTTTCATCCCGTGGATGGTGAGCGCGGAAATCTCCAACCGCCGTTTGTGGTCGAAAAGTTCCTCGTTCCAAGTGATCTTGGTGGGGCCGTTGTCCTGGCCAAAGCCCATCATGGCAGCCTGCGCACCGAGCAGCACGGCCCGCTTGACCGTCGACACGTCGGCGCCAGCCGCCGAGACGCCATTGGTGACATCGAACGCCTGGCGCAGAATGACGCCGTTGTAAATGCCGATCGCGCCCGAGAAGATCGGGTTGCCGGTCTGGCGCAGGCCCATATAGGCCGCCTTCTGCAAGTCCTGCCATTGGCCGGTCGACGTGTTCCGGCGCATCGCCGTAACCTGATACGGATGGAGGTACATGCAGAACATGTCCTCAAGGGCGTTGTTGAAGTCAGAACGCCCGCCCTCCCGCATCGACGTGCCCTTGTACTGGATCGGCCGAAGCATCGGGGAAGCCGTAATAGCCGCCTCCTTCGCCGCGTCAATCAGGCCGAGGGTGAACGTGTCCGCCGAGGTAAGAAGATCGTCCGACGCGCGGCCGGACTGGCGAATAATGCGCGTTGCCGACGGCGCCGTGACGCCATTCAGGCCAGTGTATCGGGCATCGCCCTGAGGCGTGTAGCCGCACACCTGATTGAAGAACTCGACCGAATACCGCTTGGCGTACCAGTCGCGGAGTCGGCCCTTGGCCACGTCGCGGAGGTCCCACGGCACGCGCTGCTGGTCGATGGTCCGGCGGGACTTGACGCCGACCACGCCCATCAGTTCGTTGATGACCAGAGCGTCGGAATAGGTCGTTAGCGCCTCGCCGTTGCCCTCGGCCAGTTGGTTTTCGGTGAAACCAGCCTGCGCAAGCTGCATGACGATGGCGTAGGTGATTTGATCGCCCGGGCCTTTGCTCAAGGCGTTCTGCAGATGGATGATGGAATTTTCGTCGCTGCCGATGAGTGGCCGAATGGCGGTGTATTTGAGGGCTTCCGTTTCCAGAACCCGCGCCCAGAGTTTTACCGCAAGGGCGTCATTTTGCGGGAAATTGGTCGTTGACATAGCGCACCTTGCATTTGGGACGGCCGCACGCTGCGGCCAAGCTCAAATTTTGTGGAGGTGCATCGGTTAAGGCCCCGAAGCGGTGGCCTTGTGCCTAGTTTGGGTGCCGGTTCTCACCGTGTATTTTTTCGGGATCAGCAAAGCTGTCCGTTGGTCTCCATACTCGACCCGGCCGCAGATATAGCCGTGTAATATTGTTTCGTCAACGCCCAAAGAAAAACGGCCCCGTTTCTGAGGCCGCCAAGGTTGGAGCCGTCCGGTGCGGTTAAACTCTCCGATATCGCCGCCGCCCAGCGCGGTCCGCGACCCTCGCCAGCCCGATCAGCGCCAGAACGTAGGGAACGCCGATCAGGATTCCGAATGTGATGAGAATGGCCTTGGTGACCTTAATGGCGATGTATTCGATCACGCCGCCCGCCGATGGCGATACAGCCAGATAAACGGCGCGACGAAAATATACCATGCGAGCGTGGCGGTCATGTAAATCAGCCCCCATAGACAGATGAGGGCCAGCAACACTGTCCAAATCGGAGCGCCGATAATCCCCAGCGCGAATATCATCAGCGCGCCGCCGCCCGTGTCCCACCGAGGACGCAGCCAAAGCATAGCCACCACCGCCCCGACCATGGCGAGGCAATATCCGAGCAATTCCCAGTCGACGGTCACTGCGGCACCTTTCCCATCATCCGGTCAAACTGGTCCTTGGGGATGCTGTCATAGTACCGCTCGAATTCCTCCGGCGACATATCCGCGATCCGCTGCGGCGTCATATTGGCCCCAGGCGATCCGCCAGCGTCCGAAAGCGACCGCGAGGCTTCCAGATTGTCCCGCACCGCGTTCAGTTGGTCCTTCACGGAAGGTGCTTTCCCGCCAGCCGCAGGGGACGCAGAGCCGTTGCTGGGCTTGGCCGCGCCATTCCCGCCGCGGGCAGCCGCAGCCGCCTCAGCGGCCCCGCCGTCGCCAGCGTCGGCCGCCTTGGGCTTAAACCCCCGCGCCTTGGCCAGATTGGCAATCACCGCCGCAGGGGAACGGCCGGCGCCGATAGCCTGCCGAGCGACCAAAAGCTGCTCGTTCATAAACGTGCGCTGGATATTCTGCGATAGTTCCGCCTGTTCCTTCGGCGTCAACTGCGCGCACTGTTGCGGGTCGTTGATATCGATGTTCGCGAAGATATGCCCGAGTTCCGTGAACCTAGTCTCCCGCAGATGCACAAAGGCGTCGGTGAACGTCGGGTCCGCCGCCACCGCGCGGCCGATATCGGCGTCTAGGTCCTGCATCACCTGCCGCTCCTCGGTTTCCGCCGCCGAAACCTCTTGCTGCTTCTTCTGGCCACCCTTGATCTCGTCGAGTTCCTTCCGGAACTGGCGGTTTTCCCATTGGGTGTGCCCAATCGGGTCCTCATCGGCGTTCGGTTCCGGGTCGGCAGGTTCCGCAGCGACGGCCGATGGCGCGGGCTTGGCTTGGATGGCCTCAAGCAGCATCTTCGTGCGTTCGTCCAGCCGCAGCCGTTCCTCGCGCTCCTTCTTCGTCTCCCCGCGTGACCCGTCGAGTTGGGCCTGCAGGTCCGCCCGCACCTTCTCTGCCTTGGCGAGTTCCTTTTGGTGCCGGCCGTAGCTGATCGTCTTGGGCTTGCGCTGGGCACCATCAGCGGCGGCAGGTTCGCGCTCACCCGGAACTGCGTCGCCCTCGGCAGGTTCCGCGTCACCGAGATCGTCCTCAGGCTCCGCATCCGGGTCCGGATCAATCGGCTCGTCGCCGGACGGGTCAACATTCCCGCCCTCCGGCGTGCCGCCCTCGCCTGCCTGCATGGCGTCAAGCTGCGCCTGCTCCTCTGCCGTCAGCCCGTCAATCGGGGCCGGGCCGGACGACGCGCCTTGATCGGTATCGGGGAGTTTCTCGGGGTTAACCATTTGATGCGGTTCCTTCGGTGCTAATTCAGCTTGCAGGGCAGCGTGACCTTTTTCGGATCATCAACACGGCCCGCAGTCGTGATCGCGGCAGAATACCCGCATTTTTCGCAGACAACGAGATATATGCCGCAACGCGGGGCCGGATATGGCAGATCAGTTACGCAGCCCCGCGCGCCCGACTTGGCGCGAAGATCAACATCAATGCCGTCTGGATACGCCGGATTAGGGTCGCACTGCGGCTCACGTTGATGGTCGAACCAAGTGACTTTGACTTGTTCCATGGCTGAAACTCCAAAAGGCGTTGCGGATCGAAATCGGCCCAATTGCCGGTAAAGCAGAGCGCCCGGTCGTCGATAGATACCATGGCCGCAGGCTTCTCGGTTGGGTATGAAATGGCGTCGCGCACAGCAAGTGCACGATCAAAGCCGCGAGGATCGCCAGCGAACGGGCAGTCAAAATGATGAGCGAGGGCGTCCCAAATAAATCGCTTCATGGCGTCGACGCCGCCGGGCTGATGCGTGCGGCTGCTGAATATCTGCACATCGAAAAAATCAACCGCCTTATCCAGAAAAGCGGCCATGCCATCGGTCGGCGGATCGGGGATCACATCAGCGCCTTTCCATCCGCTCGAATAACTGTGCAGCACGCCGTCAAAGTCGAGACATAAAATCGGTTTCCTCATGATGCAATCCTCTGTTGATGCGATCTTATCCAATTTCCGATTTTCGACCAAGTGGCCGAGTCGAGCGGTCCCTCAACCAGCGTTTGCGTGCTGTCGAAGTCCCGCAGCAAAACCTCGCCAAGCGGAGGACGCTCCATCGACGAGTAAACCAGAATTTCCCACGGCTTGAACAATATCCGGACCTGTTCGAGGTATTTCCCCCGCCCCTCGCGTTCTTCCATCATCCGCCGACGGTCGCGGTATTCGGCATTCGACGGGATGGCAGGCATCCGCTCCGGCTCGGCAATCGTCACTCGGTCCCAGCGGTATAGGCCGACTAGTTCGGCGGCGAAGAAATCCTGCGCGTGGCGGAGTAGTGCGGAGTGGGAACGGATCATTCGTCGTCGGCATCTTCCGCATTGATGGCATCGTCCAACGCGATGGACGCATCAAGCATTTTCTTGTTCATTTCCTTGGCGTGAACCATCGTAATGCCAACGGCCGCCGTCAGCGCCGATGCCACTTTCTCCAAAACGTCGTCAGGAATATTAGCCATTTGATGCCTTCTGCTTGTTCGGATCAACAATCGGCGTCCGCGCCGCGACCATCCCCGCAACCCGCTTCTGGAACGCCGCAGCCAAATCGTGGTGCACCCCAGCCGTCGCCGCCATATGGTCACTCAGCGCCCCGACGCGGTTTGTGTGCATCTTGTCCGTCGCCTCGATATGCTTGGTTCGGGCGTTGAGGATATCCACCGCGCTTGACGCCGTGTCGTGGTGAATGCCGGCCGCCTCCCGCGCCGCCTTGGCGTGGATCAAGCCGACCTCGGCATCGCCCTTCTTGGCGTCAATTAACAGTTTCCCACGCTGCAACGCATTGTCGTGCTGCATATTCTGCGCAATCGCCAGATCGTAGGCCGCCGTGCCCTGCTGCGCCCCGGCCTTGGCGTTATTCATGTTCGCAATCGAATCGTCCTTGCTGATCTCAGCCAGAACCTTCGCGACCATCAATTCCTTGGCCTTCTGCTGCTCCGCAGCCTTCGCTGGATCGGGCGGAGCGAGCGCAATCCGCTTGAACGCAGCCACCAACGGAGCAGGAAGCGGCGAGTATTCGAGGATCATCGCCAGCAATTCGGGCTGTTGCATCAATTGATCTTTGAACACCGGGATAAGCGACGAAATAATCAGCCAGTTCGCCTCTTTCTGGTTCGGCGACGTCGGCGCGTCGTCAACGGTCACATCGTACTCGCCGGCCGTGACATCCTTCGCCAGCCGCACCGCGCCGGTATATTGCGGCCCGACAATCCGGATAATCCGCCCGTCGCTCATGCGCCGCTGGATCACGTCCAGCCGCATCCGGCCGATTATCTTCCGATACCGCCGCAAAGCATCGAACAGCGTCGCCAGCACCGTCATGCCGGCCTGCTTGCGCATCGCCTCGACAACGCCCGGGTTCTGCATGTCCTGCTGGCCGAGCAGTTCGAAATTGACCCCCGTAACCTGCGGAATGGCCGTCACGGCGTATTGCAGGAGCGCCACATAGGCCGAGGCGTCGCCTTGGCCGGGCTTGGGCATAATCTTGGGGTTTTTGCCTTGGCTCAGCGCGCCGTTCTTGAGCCATGTGATGGTGTCCGCCATCGCATAGCCTTCCTCGGCCTCCAACTCGTCGTCAAAGGCGTCCCGCTCCGCCAGGATACCGCCCTTGGCCGTCGAATTCATGATGTGCATGACCTGCGCCATGAACTTGTTGGCCCACATCTGCGGGTCGCGGACCACGCGCGTCAGGCCGAACCACATCCGCTTTTTCGCATCCCACTCGCCGGTAATGACGCCCCAGCTAAATTGCTGGCCCAGCGGCGCCTTGCCGCCCCCGAGATATTCATTCCCAAGGAACGCCTGCTTATAGGCCCGCTTGGTCATCTTCACACCGTCAAGGCGCGGCTGGCCAGCCAACCTGCGCATACGGTCCAGCGTCCGAAATTCCTTCGGCGACATCTCGACCATTTCCTGCGATTGCTCGTCGGCAACCATGTAATACGGCTCACGCTCCCACCACTGCATACAGACGATGGTGACTTCGTTCGTATCGTCCCAATCGAGGTATGAGTTCTTGCCGTCGCGAATGCGCTTTTCCTCGATCGATCGCGGCCCGCTATCGTAATAAATCCCGGCGTCCGCCCACGACGCATCAAGAGCACGGCGCGACTTGCCGGGAAACATCTGCATGGCATCCGAAAGCGGCATCCGCCGAACCCGAGCCATGCGCCGGGCGTCAACAAGGTTCTTTTTCTTCGCCGTCCGGTCCCAGAAGAACTCCCGGCAGTCGAATTCCTCCTCGACGTATTTCCCCTTGGCCCCATACTCATAGGTCCAGCGGGATTCCGTCACGCCGATGCCGGTAATGGCGCACTTCTGGAAAGCCTCCGACTGCTCGTCCTCACCGTCGCACTTCTGGCCCATCCATTTCGATGTTCCCGACAGGATTTCCGAAACCATCGTGTCGTCGTTTTCCTCAGGCAGAAACACGATTTCATGCCGGCCGTTGATTTCCATGCCGGCGATGGCCTTGATGATCGTCAGCACCCGGTTGAAAACGACGTGAGGGCGGTTCGCAGCGTCAAGAATGGCTTTGTCCTCATCGGTCAGTTGCTCGCCAGCGACGAAACCGAGGTCATCCGTGGCCTGCGAGCGCCAATTGGCCGATTGGTCCGCGTCCGAATACCACCACCGCTGCAGGATCATGAACTTGTCGCGCGGGCCGAGCAGGGAAACCGGACGGGCCTGGATATCGTCGGCGTCGGTCGCCGAACTCTCGGAATTCCAGTCATCCGCGTCTTTGTCGATGGATTTGCCTTGGGCCGTGAAATAATCGTCGCCTTTATCGGTCATGTCCCGATATTCGACGTCATCCAATATTTCACCGCGAGCAGCCATTTTACCGACCATTCCCATCTTGGATTGCTGCGATAGCTATCTCGATCTTGTTGACCGTTACCGGATCGCCGCCCAATTCCTGCAATTTCTTGATTACCTCTTCGGCCGTGATTGATTCGCGACGCCTGCGTAAAACAAACGGCCGGGCGTCGCTCATTTCTTCTTCCCGCGCGCCTTGGTTTTGCCGTTACGCGGCGCTGGCAGCACATCGGCCGCAGACAAAAGATTGGCCCGCAACTCGTCGTTTTCGGCCTTCACCGCACGCAGACGCGACTCGAAATCCTGCATGATGTGGATGATCGAGACTTTCGGTGCCTCAAATTCGCCGAGGACGCATTGATGCATCCTGCCCATTTGCTCATCCAGTTCGTTCACTAGTGACCGCAGCCCGGCCGGCTCATCAAGCCGCTCCGCCAGCGGCCGCACGCCCTCCGGCCATTCCCAGCAATGCCCATCATCCTTGCCGGGGCCGATCATCTCAACGAATTGCTCGTCGACCATATCCCCAGCGTCGATGATGACCGTCAGCATCAGCGTATCGCGCTCGCCGTGACCCTGTACGAGCGCCGGAAACGAGGTCCGACCGTTCCGACCGTGGCCGCGACGCATATGGTACACGACGGTTTGGCCGACGCCCGGCAGGCGAGGGCGCGGTGCGGCTGGCTGGATAAGGTCCGCAGCTTCCGGATTTACCGATGCGAGAAGATGACCGCCCATTTGATGCTCCGTTGTAATTAAATTATCGAATACCACTTGCCGAACGCTATCACAATCATGGCCCAAAGCGCGAAGTTCATGGCGATGGCGCCGCGCATCAGGGATACGTCACGAGAACGCAACCGGGAGCGCCAGCACCGCCATTGCCACCCGCTACAATCCCACGGCCCCCGCCGCCGCCTCCTCCTCCGCAGGTCCCGCCATTACCCCCACCGCCGCCATTTAATCCTGTGTCTTCTGACCCACCACCCCCACCACCGCCGCCCGCACCGATCGTAGACCCGTCAACGTCTGTGCCCGCAGCCCCATTTCCACCAACTGCCGCAGTTGCGATAATCGACCCCGCTGCACCACCACCACCCGCCCCTGGAGAGGTTCCATTACCACCCGCAGTGCCATCGCCAATACCGCCAACCCCAGCACCCGTACCATTGGCACCGTTACCGCCATTACCACCATTAATGGTCGATGTAGCAACACCAGCTGAACCACTAGTCCCTGCACCGCCGCCCCCCGTGCCGCCAGTTGCACCGCCAGTAAAAGGAGACCCCCCCGCAAAACCCGATGTACTTGGACCTGCGGCGCCACTGCCTCCCGGAGTAGGGCGACTTACTGTTGAATTCCTTCCATTGATGCCGTTTCTAGCTGTAGCAGCAGCGGCGGTACAAGCGGCAGACGATCCATTAGCCCCACCTGTTCCGTTACTTGCATTGGCTCCAGCGCCGGCAACGATATTCTTGCCAGTGACGGTTGTATTGGTTCCCGTCCCGCCCGTTCCAATAACAATGCTTATATCAACGTTGGGCGTGACACTTACAGAGGCCGAACAATACGCACCTGACCCACCCGCGCCGCCAGAGAGTGATGATGTATTCCCGGCAGCACCGTTGCCACCTTCACCGATGGCTGAGAAGGTAGCTGTAGTGCAAGCGCCGGGGTTAAAAGTCCCAGAGGATAAAAATACCTGCGAACCCGGTGTACAGGATGCAGCAACAGCGCCGCCCCCGCCAAAGCCCGGGCCTCCGAGGCCTTTAAATCCAGGCAGCCCAATCGACCCGCCAAACTGCGCCTCCGCAATCGATGCCCAGCAGACGAGGAAAAGGGCAAGCGACTTGCGCATCACTGACGCTCGCATGAAAACCGATCGCCCGTGGTCGACGAGATAATCGAGGCCGTGCTGATCGTGATATTGACTGGCGTCGAGAACGACTGCCCAGCAACAGTTGCTGTTCCCGGCCCCAATGTCCATGACCCAGCGCCGCAGTTCGTGCCCGCAATGGTCGCCGCCGATCCATTGAACGACACGCACATGAGATTTGCGGAGTTGTTCATAAGCATCAGGCCGCGAACGTTGCCGTTGATGCCGGTTATGGCCTGCGCCGTCCCGCCCGATGTGATTGTCCCAGAGCAGTCCGTCGCCATCGCCGCGCCAGCCGCCCCCCACCAAACGAGCGCGGCAATAACCCACGATATAATTTTCCGCATTTTGGTCATCTCCAGCCGTTCGGTTTCAAGGCATATACCACGATTTGACAAAATCTAAGCGCGAGCCAGCAAATTAGCCACCGCCGTCCCGAGGTCCGGATATCCGTTTGCCGGCGGACCCTGATGGCCAGCCGCCAGCGGATGCAGCGTATCGAGATAAGGGAACGTCGGCTGGATATTGGCGTAGCTGCCCCAAAGCGCTTTCATATTCACCAGCGAGCACTTATTGGTCGCGCAGAGCGTATTCAGAACGGCGATATAAGTGTCCAGCGTGCCGTCCGTGGCCTGCGTCGTATTGCTCGGAGGACCAACCATCAGCAGCACGTCGCCGCTCACCTTCGCCGCCGTGATGATGGTTTGCAGATTGGCGGAATAGGTCGCCAACGCGGTCCCGTTGTTGCTGTCATTGATGGTCAAATCGATGATGGTCAGGTCCGGCGCGATGAATTTCAGCGTGTTGATCGCATCGTAGACGTTGACGGCAGGCGTGAATGTGGATGCGATTGAGCCATAAACGGCGGTTTGGATAACGTCGATCGCAGGAACCGTGCTGTCATAGCAAAGGATGCCACCGAAAAACATTTGAGCATCGTTGTTCGGAACCAGATTGATTTGGTGGATGGCTTTCGTGGTCGTAAAGGTCTGGTTCGCCCATACCAGCGCGCCGCCGGAATTGGTGTTGATTGTCCCCAACGACGATCCGCCATCGACATTCGCCGTACAGGTTCCATTGCCGTTATTTTTCAGAAAATACGGGATGAACGTATCGAAAGCAAAGGTTGGGGTGAACGAGAAATTATTGGCTGCACCAGAAGCGTAGCGGATGACCTTGCCGCCAAGCGAGGTCAGGTTCGGATTCCAATTCGCGCCCTGCGCCAATCGGGTGTCATAGTTGGTCAGTGTGATACCAGCAGCGCTGTCATACCCCTGCGTACCCCACCACGAATTTGACGAGAGATAATTCGGCGCGCTGTTGAAGCGGTGTAATCCCTGCGGCCACGATTTCTGCGCCGCGCCGTTTAGATTGGATGTTCCGCTCGTTCCGGCCGCAGCACCCATGCTGGTCGAATCGCCAATGACGACGATTTTTCCGCGCCCAGTCCCAGCCCGAACCCGGGCCAGTGCCGCCTTGAAGATCGATAGGCCAATCAGCGGACCCAATCCCCAGAGCAGAGCACTCGGCAATGCATCCGCAACGCCGCGAGGCCCAGGCCGATGCACCGAGGATATCCCGATCGGTCCCGGCCCGGCCGGACGGATGACCACGGCCTAGCCCTCCATCGTGATGACGGTCGTCCCCACGGTGGATATCGCCCAATAGGCATTAGTCGGCACAACTTCGGTTGGATTCCAGCTCCCGCCTTGGCCGCCAGCAGAGGAGGCGGGGTCAAAACTCATTCCGCCGGCCGCAACCGGAGCAGCATCCTCCTTGATCGACATCGGATTGATCCCGGTATTCTGGATCAGCAGAAATCTTCGACCGTTGTTCGCAGGCACTATCTGGGCCGCGACCCCAGCCGCAAGAGTGAAATTGCGCGTAATCGTCTGGATATTCTGTTGTTGGTCTGGTGCCACGCCCATCGCATCATCCTTTTTGAGCCAAAAGACTACGAGCGGTTTCCCGTGATGCAAGAATAAGATTGCTTTCGGGACGCTGAGGCTCCGACTGAATAACGAACGGCGAGCCGTCAGCGTAGTTACCAGAGAAAACGATCAATTGCCATTCCGTTCCGCTGGCGCGCTTATAGTCCAGCAGCGCCTTGACGCAGGTCGCATCGGGGCTGGAAACCTCGTTGAACGCGGCGGCGAGTTCACGTATTCCCATCTTCCCCTCGATAGTTTGGCGACGTGATGTATTCCCACCCGTCCAATGGACGATCCTCGGGGTCAATGCAAACCCCGGCCATTTTCTTCTCAAAAACTCGACCCCACCGCGAAATAGCGGACATCGACCCGCGAAGCGCCATGTCTGTGCCGGGCACATCCACCCAATAAAGGTTCTCGACCTGACGAATAATGACGCCGTTATAAGTTCCGATATATCCATCAAATATCGGCGGGATGGTTTCTGCCAATACGGGTAACGGCACCGCAGCAGCGACCGCGCACGCCGCTGTCCCACGCAGGAAATTACGTCGACTAAGCTCCATTCATCACCACCGGCCTGTCAGGGTCAATATGCGCCCGGATATTCTTGGCGATTGCCGCTATTTTCAGCACCGCCCGCTCAAGCTCAGCATCCGCGTCGCCTTCATGGATGACCCCGTCGAGGGTGAACTTGCGCCCTTCCGGAACCATCTCGAATTGGATCGCGACGGTATTGTATTCGCCCCGCTGTTGCATCTCGGAACTGAGATACACCGCGCCGGGGCCGCAGTTGGCCTTGAAGATTTTGCGGATGTTCACGCTACCCATTTGTCGCCGTCCGGAGACTTCGCAATCATGCCGTTGTGGTAGACGTTGAATGCTTGAGCGAATTCATCCTGCGCCACATGCCAATCTGCCCGAGCGCGCTCTGCCAAAAGCATCTCCTGTTCAAAAAGAGGGCCGAGAACTCGATCTTCGATCACGAAGGCCGCAGCGCGCGTCAGGTGCCAATGCAGTTCCATCTGCGCCCTAGTTCGGGCCGCCATCGCATCTTCCATCGTCATTCCGCAGTCCTCCGGATATTCACTGGCATCTGCTCCCGTTTCCATTTCGGGTAATAATACATCTTCGTCCCCAATCGCTCGTGCGCCACGATCGACAATATCGCATCAAATCTGCTGTAGCCTTGAAGACGAGCAAGCCCGAACGTTATCCACCATCCCCAGCCCCAACGATACCAGCCCGACCGTCGATAAATCCAAAGGTGCAAAGCCAGCTTCCATCCGGTCATTTGGATGCCCCGTTCATTGCGTCCACATCGGCCTGAGACCGGCCCGGCTTGGCCGCCCATTCGGCTAAAATCTTCCGAGCGGTAATCGGCGATAGTTTCAGGCAGGCCGCTTCCAGCCTAGCCGTATCCCGCTCCGCACGCTGTTGCGCCGCGAAGTCGATGCCAGCCTCACGGGCGGCGCGGCGGCGGTCAGCGCGGTTCATGTGCATCGATCGGATTGCGGGACGCCACATGATCGCGCCGTGGGCGTCGATTGGCCGCCTGTTGCTTTGCAGTCGCCCACCGACAGTTATCTGGCGCGTAGTTGCCGTTATTGTCTGGATATCGATCGATAGAGTGGCGGGGCGATGGTTTGTCGCCCATGTCAGCTAGGAAATTTTCAAAGACACCCCAGCGTTCGCAGACCGCGATTCCACGGCCACCATACCGACCATCCGAAAGATCGTTGCATCGCCCATGGATATTGCGCCATGTCCGATATTCAGGGGAGAGTTTGCCGACGCGAGCGTGGCCGTGCGTCACATTGCGGGTAGCCCGCAATTCCACATCTAAACAGCCGCAAGATTTGGTATCGCCATCACGCAAATCCCGGCCAGCGAATACTCTCTCGGTGCCGCAGTCGCAGCGACAGAGCCATGTGGTTTGGCTGTGTTTGTTGTTCGGGCCGCGTCGAATAACGGAAAGGCGCACGAACCTCATTCCCGCCAAATCAATCGCGTTGCTCGTTCCGATCTTACGCACTCCAGTGGCTCCCCTTTTTCTTTCCGCCGTCGATCATATCACGCCTTAGAACGCGGTCGGGCTGCAATCCCATGGAAATTTGCTGGAACGCATCGGCCGCATGGTCATAGCCGTTTTTCGCCGGAGTTGCCATCCACTGTGATGTGGTTTTGTTCCACATGCGACTGTACGAATCCAGGGACTCGACAAGACCTTCCGCATACTCGGAACAGAAATAGCTTGTCGCGATTAGCCGCCGAGCCGATTCGATGGAATCGGATTTATCGGACACGCGACCGACAACCGTAAAATCTATTCCGTATTCGGCCGCAACCTCCTTGCGGGTTTTGGCTGTGACCCCGCTCATATTACTCCAATCTCGGACCTCGATATCATGTGGAGAATAGTGGCGACCGTATATCCAATTCCGCGTGGTTGCCTTTTCTTTCACGATCCGAATGAAGTCGGATAGGCCAGCGCTCTCGCCCCTGGCAAAATCTATGAACCTGTGCCGAACGCCGTCGGTCTGGAAAAATATGATTGCCATTGCGCCATCCATCCCGAGATCAAGCCCCGTGTGAACCGGCCTCGTATTGTCGTACGGCACAGGCAAACCGATCCGCTTATCCTTCCTTGCGGCGTTCATTTCGTTCTTGAAGTATGCGCCTTCCAGCGACGCAAAGAAGCATTCCCCCGGCGTTGATGGGTGCTCTGATTTCATATCGTCAGGACCCAGGAATTCGCGCGTCTTGACGTACCAAGCCTGCTGTTGGCCGTCCGTTACGATGCCGTGCTTTGTCCGCAGTTCCTCGAAATACTCCCGCATGTCTGCCGGGATGTGCACAAGGTTGATCGGCAGGCGGTTGGCCGGGTTCATAGTCCAATTGTAGAAGTGGAGGCGAAAATCACGCTGCGTCAGCGCCTGCCCACTCGCCTGCAATTGCTGGCCAGCATTCACGAGATCATAGAATTCCCCGGATGTGCCCTTGGCGGTGCTCTCAACCCAAATCTTGCCGTTGATCGGAACCGATTCCATCGACCCCGTTTTGATTTCCTTCGCGATAAGTGGACTTTTGGCTGATATCGGACCGAACTCCGACACGTGCAGCATTTGCGGGGTATCGCCGCGGTAGGACGTGCCGGCGACAATCTTAGAGCCGTTCTGCCATTTTAGCTCTTCTTGATTGTCGACGTTCAGAGGCATCCCTTCACGGAGGGATCGTGGCATCCGCTCATAGGCGAATTTAGCGATTGCAAGCTTCGCCTTGGCGTCATCCAAAGTCTGGTCAATGATGCCGCCCGTGCTATTGGATGCGAAAAGGCACGTATCCAGCATCCGAATGCCGATAAACGAAGAAAACCCGAGCTTGCGGCTTTTCAGAATAGTATCTCGAAACCACTCCCGCCCAGAATAATGCTGTTGCGCGAAATTGAGCCTAAACGGCACGGCCACGCCGTCAGCATTTTTAATCCAATATAAATTGTTAAGGCGCCAATGTCGGTTTCCGAGTTGCTTCTTGCTCGCCTGGTATTCCGGCGTTTGGCGGATGGTCTCAAGAGCGGATGCGTCGCTCATTGGTTAAGCCGCAGTCACCTTGTCGAAGGCGCTCACGGACCAATAATGCCCGTCGACCCTCTCGAACTTGATGCCGTTGAACATAAAGTGGTTGCCGGTTCCGCCAAGGTGGTGTTCATCCGGCCGAAACTTATTGATCGTGTCAGCCTTCAGATCAGCGCTCACAATATCGAATATTGGGGCTGGTAATTTGATGACGACATGATCCAGAATATCGGAATCGGTCCATCGCATCAGGACCAGCCAGCGGACATGCTCTGTAATTTCGGTCAATTCTTTCAATGTCATTTATCGCTTCCCTACTTAGACCGCCGATGCGTCGACCACCGATATCGTGGCGCCCGTGACCCACTGGAATACGTTCTCGCCCTGCAGTTTCGGGGATAGCGTTCCGGCCGCCCGCGCGGTGGTCGCCGTCGGGCCGTTGAAGTTGATTTCGTACCGAATGGCCACGTTGTCGTCGACCTCGATTACGACCATCGTTGCGGTATCGTTGGCTTGGACCGCGCTCGGAACCGGCGTTGCGCCGTTGAGAGCGAGCTTTTGGCTCCAAAGATATGGTTCCTGCCGGCAAAATACGGATTCCGAGCTGGCGAATTTGAGCAAGCGCTGCTCAAGCTGGACAATGCCCGAATATCCGAAAATTCGACAATTAGCCATTGATCGACCCCTCATGTTGCATGACGAGCCGCCACGCTTCGCGGAGACTGGCAACGGCCCGATTGTTCGTGGCGAATTCCAGCCACTGCCATTTTAGCTTATCTGGTAGAGCCTTGAATTTCACATCTAATTCCGGATTAAGCCGCCGTAACTCAATCGCCAAAGCGTATTTGGGCTTTTTCATTGCACCATCCGTCAGAAGTCATACGATACCACAGGCCGCGCCCATCCGCTATACCGCCGAAACCGCATGGCGATGGATTGCCCGGCCGCTTCCGCTCCCGACATCAACTCCCGCAGGTTTGGCTCACCGCCCGGCATCACATGGCGCAGCGTCAGCCGCTTGGCCTCGTCCGGCGGCGGAAACCTAACCACAATGACTAATTCGAGGACCGCGCCGTGGTGGAAACTCTCGTTCCGCTCCAATTCGAGCGCCACGACGGCCAGCGGCCCCGAGCAGGCGGTCCGGAGCGCGCATTCGACCTTATCCCGCTCCGGTAGGACTAATAGCTGGGGCGGCTTCCTGAGAGGTTTGCGGAGGACGTTGGGCATTTGTCAGCGATCTATGCTTCGGGCATATATGCCGTTCGTGGCCGATATCCCACCCCATCAATGTCGCGTACGCAAGTAATTCCGGCCATTCGCCCGGGGCAAATGTACCACGCCCATCCGTATTTCTATTACATCCGCCAAAATCATTCTTGGCCCTGCGATCAAGAACGCATTCGCATTCATCGCACTTCAAGTATTTGCTGTACATGGGCGGGTCTCTGAGGGTCATCCAATACCTTATTGTCAATTTATGTTTTGCGCAAACGAAAACCCGGCCGATGAGGGCCGGGCTTTGATATCCATGTCGGGTCCTATTTTCTCAGACGGCCGGATTACTCGGCGGCGGAGGCGTGAATGTCGCCGGTCCGGGCGTCGGCGCCGATACCGGGTCAGGAGCGGGCGGAATAGGCGCTGGCGCAGCATCGGGGGTTGGCGTCGGAACCGCAGCGGCATCCTGACCGGCTGGCGTGGTGAACGGCAACTGCCCCGGCGATGGCTCAGGGATGGCCGCTGGCGCGTCAGTCGAAACCGCTGGCTCAGATGCCGCAGGTTCGGCGGCGGCCGCCGGCAGAGCCTCCGGCGCGGCCTCAGCGGCAGGTTCCACAACAGGCTCCGGCGCGCGCTGCGTCGTACCCCCGCCCGAAACAACGAACCCGCCCGCCGTCGCGATCGCCTTGGACTGCGGAGGCTGGCCCGAACCCTCCGCAAGATCGGTCGAATGCGGATTCGGATCAAAGGCCGAGGTCGGCATCAGTGGAACGCTCGGGGCAGCTGGCGGCGCGGCCGCAATAGGCGCTGTGGTCTGCGTATTGGCGACCACCGGCCCTTCCAGCGAATGGTTAAGGTCCTGCGCGTCGCTCACCGCATCAGTCAGCGCCTTCTTGTCCTCGTCGGAAAGCGTCGGATGCGCGGCTACCTGCGCCTTGAGGTCGGCAAGCTGCTGATCACGCAGATCGTCCGCCTTCCGCATCGACGCAATCAAATCCCGGTCCTTCCGGATTTCATCAACTGCTTTAGCGACTTCTGGCGAAATGGACATTTCATTCTCCCGGTTTGGTATGAAGGACTACAGTCCCGATATTTGACGCCGATCCATTAGGTAGCGATGTTTTGCTGCGAGGTCTATTTTCTTTCGCAAATAGTCCGTGACCATCAAGATATTTTACAGCGGCCATCATCACGGATGGATCACCGTCAAAGAACCCAATCCCCCGATTGCAATGAGAGCATAAAAGGGCGCGAACAACTCCGGTCTCATGATGATGGTCAACGGCGAGCCTCATTACCTGACCTTTCCGTATGGCGCGTTCCGGCTTCTTGCATATCGCGCAAACCCAATTTTGGGCGTCCGCCATCTCTACATATTGAGCAGCGGTAATCCCAAATTTTTTAACTAAATTTCGATTGAATAAGTAATCGGGATGGCTCAGAAGGAAACTTCTCATATGGTCGCGGCGATTTGATTTCCCATTATCGGTGGCGAAATACGCCCGCCTTCTGGCGTTTATCTTGTCCCTCATCGTCTTCTTATATTTCTTTTCCTGCGCACGCATTTTTTCAAGCCTGACAGGATCGTTTTTTCGTCGGGCCCTATATTCGCGAGCCCAAACTGCAACCCGATCCCTCTTCTCGGCATCTGTCCTGCGGACCACTTATTTCCTCGCTCCGGAAAGGGTTGAATTTCAGCCTATTAGCACGATGCGGGTAGCCGTTAAACATATATGTGGCGGAAACGTTCCTGTGCCTACTTCGCGATGTCTCCCGCGTCATGGTCGATGTAACGCGCAGGTTTGCCTGCCTCGTCAAGGTCCCGGAATAGAGCCGCAATGGCGTTCAGTGGCGATTCGCCAGAGCCGGGATTGGTGATAACGGCCGCCAACCGAGGATGGACGTATTGGGCGGCTTTGTAGGCCACATCAACCGCCAGCAGGATATATTCCCTCACCCGAACCTCGGCGAACTCAATGGCCCGCTCGAATACGGCCCGCGCCTCTACGGTTTCGCTATCGGCTAGCGCCTTCATATTTTCCCGGACGACTTCGGCCCATTCTATTCCGGTCTCTTCCAGATATCGCATTGCGTCGAGCATGACCTCTTTGGGCAGGCGCATCCTCTTGCCAACAATGAGGAAATACATTTCCAGTTCCCGCTCTTTTTCCAGCGGAGAATTGTCCCGATTGAGGATGACCCCAATCTGCGGATCGAACTTGGACTTATTCGCCTGTCCTACAGTCCTTCCCTTATAATTGCCGATGCGCTTGACAATAGGGGTGGCACCGGAGGGCGGTTTGGATTTGCGGACCCGTCCCGGCTTGGCGCCGCCCCTGCGCTCGCCCTTCTTACTTCCCGGCATTGGCCCTCTTTTTCTCAGCCCCGCGCGCAAGCACTTCGACCAAATCAGATGCAATCCGATATGCCATGCGCGTGCGCGCCTCTGGCCGATCGGTTTTGAGCGCGTGCCACATGCTTTCGCTGAAAGCGTAGTAGCTCGAATCGCCCTGTCGCTCGGAACCCACCATCACGCGCATCGCAATATGCCGACGCAACGTCACCAGATCAGGCTCGCTCAGGCCGACGATAAACCCAAATATCGTCTCGACGTAATAAGCGATGCTTTCGATACCGATATCACTGTCAAAATTAATGAAGCCAGAGACTGGCGGCAAAATCGGCATTCGCCTGATCTGGTCAGGATGGTCTACCCGATATGTGGCGTCGTTAATCGAAAATGAGGAATATGGGCCTAGCAACGACCTGATTTCGCGGTCCCAATTCTGGAATATATCCTCAAGGCGCGAGACCTTGGCGCGCTCGCGCCGATAGTCGTTGCGGGCGCCATCCAGCCTTGTTTGGAGACTGCGGCTAACGCACGCCAAATCGGCAATCATCTCCCGATGCGCCCGCTTCTGTTTCCGCCCGTATCGATTACCCATTTGAACCTCTCACGGCTGCACCGCCAGCAGCATCAGGCACGCCGCCGGCACGAGCATGGCCGTCAGGAATATCGCCAGAGCGATTGAGCGGGATAGGTTGGGGTTCATAAACCCATTTCTTTGCGCAGCAGGCGAGCCGAAGCCTCCGTCAATTCGCCCATATCCTTCCTGCCTACCAGAATACTCGGAGGCGTGGGAATTGCGCCGTCTGCGCGGCCCCAGAGATGCAGACAATGCGGGTGATTGTTGACGTATTCCGAGCGCGGCGGGTGGAATTGGATGGCACATTCCTCTTCCTCCCAGAACAAGTCCTTTACGAAGCACATTTCCTGCCAATTAGGTGGGCGTCGGCGCGTCGAAACGGAAACGTGCTCCCACCCTCGGCTCACACCATCGTCAGCATCAGCGCCACTGGCAACTATCTTGAGTTCCTCGCCGCACGGCCCTTGAACGAAGAACGCGCCGTAGGCTCCCCATCGGGAATCGCTGGCCATCGGCCCTGATCGCAGACGCCCAAGTTCCAACTTCTCTGGCAAAACTTTCCTCATCTGACCATCACCAGTTTAGTTCCATCGACCCGCCATATCCGGCCGAACCGATCGGCGACCGCGACCGACAGTCCGAGTTGCGGCATGGCGAACTGGCCAATCTCAATTTCGGCCTCCCCTCGCTCGATTGCGGCGCGGGCTTCGGCCTCTCTTGCCTTAATCGCGGCGAGGGCAGTCTTTGCTTTATCTTCGTCCATGAATTTCTCTCACTCTAACATATGGTTGGTGTATTTTGCTAAGTTTTTGGCCGCATAGATTTAGGGATGTCAATTGCCATGGGGCTTGCTCGGTTGTCCCACATCATTGCGAGCCGCATGGAGCCGCCGCTGCGCTATGTCGGCGACCGCAATCCAGATGATTGCGCGAAATTCTGCCGGCCATGAGGCAATCGTCCGGTCAAGGTCGCGAAGGCCATCCTCGGCCAACGAAACTATCTTGTCAGCGGTTGAAATGGCTTTCATGGAGTGGTCACTCACTGGCGGTCTCCTGTGGACATAGCTGGCGTCCTGCGAACCACGGCACGGGCCATCGCAGGCCCGGCGTGTCGTATCCGGTCATCAGGGGGTGGCGGGGGTGGCCGTCGCTGCACTTGCCGAGCGAGAGAAGGTCAATGGGCTCGCTGCGGGCGATATCGTCAGCGATCCGGACGATATCCTTCCAGCGCCCGCGCAGCGTCTCTGGGAGCTTCGCTAACGAGCCCCAGGCCACGAACACCAGATCGGCTTCGGACAATATTGAGCGCAGATGCCCATCGTTTTCCGGCCCAACAGGATCAGCCGCATTTCTGAGTTCCTTCACGTCGGTTGCGCGGTATGCGAATTTGTTCCCGACGATCAGTCGCACGGCACTGTAGAGCTTGGCGAATCCGATGCATTTTCGGATTGTTGCATCGTCCTGTGTTGCGTCCGCAGTCGATGGGTTGACCATGACGAATGCGACGGTCGGCCCGTGGTCGTCGCGAAGCATTCGGTCAAGCCGATAACGGTAGAGGCCGCAATTTGAAATGACGGCACTCATGACTTGCCCTCGCGGTGCGGGCGCGACACCGAGTAGCCGGGGCATGTTGACGGGCGCCAGTCCGTCTTGGCTAACTCGCCAAACCAAAGAGCTTCGCAACGGTCGCACGTCCACTCGCCGTTGCCGCTCTCGCGTCGTTCGCATTGTTGCGTCATTCGGCGGCCTCGCGAAGCTGAACGCGAGATGCGGCGAGTGCAGCGCGGCCGATGTGTTCCGAATAAGCCGGCGGGATTGCTTCGTTGATCTCGGCTTTCGTCATCCAGCCGATGCCCATGGCGCTACTCGCCGCGGCTAGCGTGCAGTTGCCGCCGCCGGTCACCTGGACGAAATCGCGGTTCTCGTCGGTTTTGCCGAAGTGAGACTTCCGCTTGTCGAAGGTGTGGACCTTCGGATGCTTACCGTGCGGCGGCTGCACGATCGGGAAGTTGGCCTCAAACATCCGGTGTCGCAGAACCCGCAAGCCGGGGAACATCGTCCCGCATAGCGTCACGGTCGGGACCAGCGGGGCGGCCTCGACGTTCTCGATCGTGTACAGGCCGCCCGACGCGATCAATTTCGCTCTGGTGGGCTCGATCAGGTCCGGCCAGTCTTCGGCGTTGCCGTTGCGCTTGGCGAGGTCAGAGAACCGCTGGCAGGGGGGTGAGGCCCAAACCAGATCGAACCGCGAGAACGACAGCGATAAGGCGTCGGCTTGGATGAACGGGAATGGATATCGCGGCATCGGTCGGATATCGACGCCTACAACCTGATAGCCTGCGCGGTGCAGCCCCTCGGCTACGCCGCCGGCACAACAGAAAAGGTCAAGCGCGACGGGCCTAGTCATGCTCGGTCCTGCGAAGGCAGCACAGCGAGTGCCCCGCGCCCTGGGTAGAGCGCGGGGTTGCCTGTCAGACCGGCCGCACGTATGAGGCCGGGCTCAGTTCGTGCATTGATATCGTCTGGCCGCATTCGTCCGGCTGATCCCATTCTACTTGATATCGCCTGCCGCTCGGACTCACTTCGATGATCGTGCCATATTCGATCTTCTCTCCGGGGACGGTCGCCTTTGCGCGACCGCCCACCCTCGGCTTCTGCATGGCCATTGCCGTTTAGCTCCTGGCCCGCTTCCGGATCGGGATGAGGTAGTTGTCGGCGTCGTGCGCCCACATCCCAAGCGCCTCCAATCTGGCGAGCGCCTCGTCGTATCCCATCTCGCATGCGTCGTACTTCGCCTTGATCGTTTCCATGCGCGTGGGTGTGCCTTGTTCGTTCATAGTCATTCTCCACAATGTCAAACAGCCCGCGCCTCCTGAGCGCGTGGGAGTAGTATAGCAAATCGACTTTCGCCAAATTCGTACTTTGGTCTGTTTCGAGTCTGTGATGTCCTTGCGGCACAGGGCTAACTTTCATTTTCAGAAATGTCTTGACGCGGGAAACATCGTGAATTCAATCGCCGATTGCTCACGTCACATTCAAGAAGTGCCTGCGGCTGTAGTGTAACATTTCGTGATACCTGCGTCATTGCGCCCCGGCCTTTCCCTGCGCCGGAGACATAGCGGGCGCGTGCCCAGCGTCACGAAGCTGCTTGCGCGCACAGATACGGGCTTCGTCCTGCATAAGGCTGTTCCCGCCGGGCACCCATGCCGGTTTTTCTCCGACATCCTTGAATTCAAAGAAGTCGTAAATCTCTTTCGCCCGCGTCTCTACCGGCTCGTAAGACCGATTGTGATGGACGTCCCATGGGGTTGATTGGTGGGTCGATGGGATCGCCAGTACCATTGCCCGATAGGCCGCCTCGATGTGTTCAAACTCGCACTCGTCCTCGGGGATTTCGCCCATGGCGGCAGAAACCATCTCGGCAGTAGCCTCACGCGGCATTAAAACTAAACCTCTCGCATTAGAAGGGGATGTGACCGCCAGCCCCTTTGCCGCCAGCATGTCGCGCATCTGGCCGGCTTCGAACTCTCCAACCAGGCCGCCGACGTATTCCCAGAACTGATCCGGGGTCCAAGCGATGAACGAAAGAAGATTTCTCCAATCGAGATCATCGACGTTGCGAAAGGGTGCCTCCAGTCTCTTCCCCCGCGCATCAGCGGCGGCGAGGGAGGATGTGAATGCGTCAATCCACTGCGCCAACGCATAGTGGCCCCCATCGGGCTGCTCATCAGCGATATCGTTCATGATTTCGGCGGCGATCTCGCGCGCAGCCGTAGACACATAGCGCGGCATTCGCTTGCGCCACTCGTCCGCCGTCACCGTCTGTGCGCTGGGGGTGGGATCAAAATCAGACATCAGATGGCCTCACCTCTCGGGATGTAAAACTTCGCGCCGCATTTCTTGCAAGACCACGCTTCAAAACCCCATGGCTTGCGCGGGTCGTTAATCTCTTCAACATCATCATGACCGCATGCCGTCACGAAGTTTTCGCAGCATACGGTTTCGAAGCATTCCGGGTCGCCTTCGTGAACGGGGTGTCCGCAACATTCCTTGCCAGCCGGAATCGATGGCTTGCTCATGGCGTTTTCTCGGATTGGAGGGCGGCGCGGATGGCCACGTAGGCGTCGTAAAGCGCATCTGCACGGTCACAGCCGCGCTGGCCGGAATGTTTGGCGTCGAACAATCCGGCCTCGGATTGGCGCATCTCGGCAACAATCTCCATTGCCTTCTTGAGACCTGGGGCCAGCTCTGTGCTGGGCTGACACCGTGACGGCCCGGTCACAGGTTCTTCTCGATGTAGTCGGCGATCCACCTGAACGATTTTCCTTCGTCGTTCATTTCAGCTAGTTTTTTCTGAAAATCGGTGCCTAGGCCGCCAGCATGCTTCGGCGGCAGCATTTTGTTGGTAGTAGACACGATGGCGCGGCCAGATTGCGTTATCGGTACAAGCCCAAGGCCGTAGCGATCTTCTTTCCATGTGCAGCCTTGGATGTCCGCCAGAACGCCGAGACAGCAGAACTTATTTCCATCGCAGTCGGCGAGGGCCTCCTTCCCGCGCTGGTACTGGCCGCTGCGAAGCGCCCTGATCCACTTCAATTTCAACTTGGTATCCATTGATAAATCCCCTCAGTTGTTGAGACATTTCAGCGCGTTGGCGCTATTCCCCTTCAGCATCGAGCGGCCGCGACAAGCCGCCATAAGAACGGCCCGAACATGCATGTTAGAAATGCCGCCAGCACGCACCAGCCGTGCAGGGTTTTCGGGATCATCATATACCATCCGTTGTCAGTGTTCTGCCATTTCGACGGCGCGGAGTAGCTTACACCATGCATTGATATGCGAAGTTCTGGCCTTCAGCGCCAGCGCGGATCGGGTGCGCCTCTTGTTCTCTTTTGCGAAATCGGACTGGTGATAGTTCACCGTCGACCGATCGCAGGATAGAATATTGGCGACATCCTTGGTCCGGATGTCATGCTGCGCCGCCAAGATGCAGAAAGCCTTCCGGGCTGCGGTGGTTTCACGTCGCTGGCACGCTCCGACAATACGGGCAACAGTCAGCCCGCGCGCTGCGGCGACTTCGCGGAGTATTTCCATGGCGCGGTCTGGGGATGGGTTTGGTGCTCTCACGGTATGCACCTACGCTGCTCCTGAATCCATTCATCGTGATTGAGAATGAAATCGCGGGATTTATCGTTGCGGTAGATACCGATCGGCTCGTTTTCCCAATCAACCATGTAGTTTTTCCCCATCAGGGAATCTAGGTTGTGACAGATACGCCGCGTATCAATGTCGATGTTGAGACCGTAGTGCAGCCAATAGCCAGAGAAGCATGCAGTATCAAGTTCTGAAATAAGTTCCTTGTTCGTGGGGTGCAATACCGCTGCGGCAAGATGAAGCCGCGATGGTGGTGATGCCCCGATCATCGGTCTGGCGAGAATTGCCGCTGCGATAATTGCCAGCAAGCACCATGCGGCCCGATAACCCCAATCCTTTTTTATTTTACTCATTGCTAAACGCCTCCGGAATTTCCATCGGCTCGCGCCGGCCGTTGTCGAGATCGGGCAGGTAGCCGTAATCGGCCTTGAACCAGACCATCATGCGGACAAGACGTTCGACCATCGGCGAGATTGGCCGAGTTCCGGCCTCCATCCGGGCCACGGTCATGTAGATGTTGCGGAGCTCACCCGTGTACCCGAGCAGAAGCCCGAAGTCCTTTTTGGCCATGCCGAATTTCTGGCGGGCGTCGGATAATTCCTGGGGGCTCAAGATGGCCTCTCAAATGCTGGATCATTGATGATCCGGTTGAGCGCTGGATAGCATCTGGCAAGCTGCCGTAGAGCGCCAAGCGGCAATTTCACCATCACAGAATCATCGGCGGTTTCGAACAGACGCACGACGCTATCGATCTCCAGTCCATTCAGGGCTAGTTCAACGTTGTTGATGGCATCTCGCATTTGCTGGTGTTGAGATTTCATCTGGGTTCAGAACCTCTTGGCCAGACGGCGGGACGATGTTCGGAATGGGCGAGCGCGTAAACCGCGTCCAGCGTTCGCCATGACGAAATCAGCGCGTCTATCGTGTCGTACCCGAGCGCGCGGGCGGCGGCGAGTTCCTTGAGGGATGTCTTGCCAGCGACGATTTGGGCGACGGATTCGGCGCTCATTGTGCCAAGTCCCGTATCAGACCCAAGATAACCACACGGCGCGTCGTCGACATCGCCATATAGGCGCTCGCAATCTCGAACCCTTCGCGCTGCACCATGAACGTCATCACGGCTTGAGTTTCCGGATTGGCCGGCGCCATAGGGCCAACGATATCTGCCGTCGAACATGCCAGAGTGGATGTTACCGTTTCCAGTTGCCGCACGCCAAGCCGGTTCTTGCCCCTCTCATACTTCTGTACTTGCTGGAATGTAACACCAAGGGCCTCACCAAGTTTTTCTTGGGAAACCCCAGCCGCTCGGCGCATCGCCGTCAGCCGCTGACCGATCGCAATATCTCGGTCCTTTTCCGCCTGATCGCCCCTCATTCGCTCACCTCCGCCTGATCCAGCAAATCGACAATCGCGTCCAGCGGAGTGCGGCCCTGACCCACCAAACAGTCAAGGTCGTAGTCGCCAAAGGTCGCGTTCCATGAGAGGTCCATCACACCCCAGAATGCGGCTTCCGCGTCGTGCGAGACAACAATATCCGGACGGACGATCATAGCGCACCCGATGAATTGTCCGCCAGAATTTGCTCAAAGCGGTTGAGCCATTCTTCCATGAACCGCTGATGGCGCTCAAAGGCACCGTCAATGTTGGCTGCGGCGCGGTTCATTTCGCTGGCCGCGCTGATCATTGTGCTGGCGGCGGATTGAACCTGTTCGGCCCCGAGTAGTGTGACGTAATCGGCCATCACGCAAACCCCATGTTGATTTTCATCGCCACAACCCGCGCCCAAGCCGCCCGCAGAGCGTCGGCGAAGTGCCACGCGTAGCTGATGGCCGGCTGCGCATGGCGCACCTGCCGCGCCGCAAATTCCTTGTATTCGCGATTGGCGCGGGCAGCGATGGCATGGGCCATCTGCATCACGGAACGGGTGTTGATGGTTCCGTCTGCGTTTACGAGGGTGTTGGCTGGGTTGGTCATTTGCATCTCCCGAAGGGCTGAGGCGCCGTGCCTCTGTGCGATGGGATTAGAATAAGCACATTCCTCAACCGCCGTCAAATTTATTTTTGCTTATTTTTACCCCGAAGTCCGCACCCATTCGGAACTTTAGCCCGAAGCGGGATAGATAGGGCATCCTCCAAACTCCACCCCAGCCTCAGCCGAACGTATACAGGACCAATTTTCACCCCCATCAATTCGCAAGCCTCGATCAAGAGCATAGTCTGGCCTCGAAAATCCACCGTGACCTTGTTGCCCCGATTGCGGGTTTGGTTTTTATGGGTGTCCCAACCGCAATTTCCTGGCTCATACCCAATATCGTTTTTGAACCGCTCCAATTCGTGCTTTGGGGATGGGCGCGGCCCCATGTCCGCATAGAAATTCTCGAACGTTTCCCATCGCTCGCAGACCCTGATGCCGCGCCCGCCGTAGTATTTGAAATTCCATGCATTAGAGTTGTTGCATCGCGTCTTCATCGTCGTCCAGACGCTATATTCGGGTAAATCGGTTGGCTTCACAGGTACGCCTCCGGCATTTTGCAGTCCATCGCTAGTCCCCCATCATGTCGTAATCGACCGAAACATACCGGCCTTTGAATTTATCCCAATTGAGGTTGAGTTTGCAGGGGTGCCCGAGCTCATCGAACCTGGCCTTGCGGTGGTAAAAGCTGGCTTCGGTTTTCATCTCGCCCTTTTCGTACAACTTCGGCCGATGCACCACGAAACCCTGATCCACCATGTTATCCCAATTCTTGGAGCCGGAAATATCTTCCAACTGCGGAGGCTGGCCGCGCCGCTGGCTTTCCATCTTGGACGGATGCGCCAGTACTTGAACATGGCAATTCATGTCAGTTGCGAATTGGTGCAGCGTCCGCAGACACCGCCCGATATAATCGGTTTCAGTCTCGTTGCTGGCCCGCGACCCTTCAAGCCGGTTCCAAGGGTCAATCTGCACGATGCGGGCACCGTGCCGCACCACAGCGACCTCAGCCATATCGAGGAACCATTCGAGGTTAGGCCGCGAATCAGGATGCACCAAAAAGAGGTAATGCTGGTTTATCCACCGATCAGCATCGGCCCGTTCGTCATCGCTCATCGAAAATTCCATCTTGCCGCTTATCAGCGTCCGCAATTGCCGGCGGACGTGGGGCTTAGGCCTCGTTTCGAACGACGCGCCGCAAAACGGGATTTCATATCGGCGCACGACGTTGAACCAAAGTTGATTCCACAGGGCAGTTTTTCCATGCCCAGGATGGCCTGTAACGACGCTCAAAGTCCGCGGCGCCAGTTTGACCTTGCCCTCCCACTCGGGAAAGCCCGGTTCCCACAACACCATCGGGGCGGGCTCAGGAAGCTCACTGAGGCGGTATATGCCGTTGACCGGCCAAGGCAGCGACCCATCCGAAACAAGCTCCCGTAGAGCCTCCGGGCCATCCTTGAGCAGCATCTCGTTGGCGTCTTTGATCCCCTCTGGCCAGTTGATGAAGCAAAACCGAGCTGCGCCGAGAAGTTTGACCATATCCTCCCGCAAAACCCGGCCAGCGCCGTCGCTATCGCCGCACCATACGAATTTCTTGACCTTTGACAGCCCAGCCTCAAGCGCGGCGTCGACATAGGCGTATCCAGCCATTTCCTTCGGGTCGCCGACGCTCGGCTTGTCCTTGGCCCCGTGCGCTGCCAGAACCTGCGTTGCATGGATACCGGCCTCAACCATGGCGCAGGCATCAAGTTCGCCCTCAACGATGAAAACCGTCTCCGACTCGGCGAACAGCACCCGCTCAAGGTTCCAGAATGAGCGGACAAACCCTTTCCCGGAAACGAACGCCTTTTCAGGCCACGCCCGCGCCTTCCATCCCTCCGCATACCCAAAAAATATCGCAGGGCATTTTTTCTGGATATCAGGAAAAAACGTTATTCCGTCGGCGACGTCGAGCTGCGCCAAAGTCTCCGGGCTGAGACCGCGCTCCTCTTGGAGCCACGCCATGGCCTTTGCCTTGATCCGCGAAGGCTGCCCCGTGCCATCCGCAATGGAAACAGTTCCAGAGAGCCGCTTGAGCATCAATTTTCACCGATAGGCATTTGAGGGTTTTCTTTCTGCGGAGATGGCTGCACTGCGGACACGTCAGCATCTGACTTCCGATTTTGTCGCGCGGCCGGATGCCTTGCCGCTCAAGCTGCTCGGTTATCGTCATCCGAAATCGTCCCCATGAACCCATGTCGATGTTTCAGCGCCGCCCCGGCGAATTACTCCACCGATGTACTCAGCAGGATCAGATTTGGTCGACGCGACCTCGATCGCGGCACGCGCCTCCGCAATTACCTTCTTTTTCGATTGGAGTAATTTTGCCGCCAATCCCCGCCCCTTCGGCCCGAGTATTTCTACCGAGCGATCAAAATATGATTTTTCTTGTGAGGCTGGTGCCTCTGGTTTTGGAAATAAATTTATAATTGGCGCAGTAGCGCCATCTTTCTTTTCTGTCTCTCCCTCTTCTCTCCTCTCCTCTCCTCTAGACAAGCGTTTTGCTTGCATCTTGCTAGCATCATGCCCCAATTGCTGTAGCGGTTGATTTAACTCAAGAAAACCAGCGTCGACCAACACATCCAATTGAACCGGCTCAGTGCTGTTTATCCGGCTGGAAACCCACACCGAGTCGTATGGTATTTTGTTTCCGGAACGACTCGCTAGCAACATGATAGCGAGTAAATGAAACCGAGCGGCATCATTCAAGAGTGCAAATTCGTAACTATCCAACGTTGAATTATATAATTTTATCCACGGCGGAGCGCGGTCTTTGTAGTGCTGGAATTTATCGAAATCTTTGACGCTGAATGTCGGCGTAGCCATGCGGATTCCCCGATTTTAGGAACCAATCGGCGATGGCAAAATCGAAGGGCAGGGGTTGACCAGAAGGCAAGAATTGCCTAAATCAAATCTCTGTCCGACCAGCCGCCACAGCCTATCGGATAAGTAAATGGCCTTTTGCGCACCGCGCGGAGGCCATTTGCATTTGTAACGGCGAGTCGGTTAAGGAGTCAACCGCAGCCGCTGGTATGACTTAAGATTTTTGCCACGAGATACGGTGCAATTCGGTCGGACCAACGTGGTTTTTATCCCAGACAAACCAAGCGAATGCCATCGTATTGGTCGACTTCGGCCCCTCCCATCCTTCACGATGCATCATCGGAAGCCGATTGCGGAAAACGTGCACCCTAGCCAAGTTTCCCCCATCCAGAATAGCCGAGCGCCCTTCGCTCTCAAGAAACGCGAGCCGCATCAGCATGACGACCTTCGGACAGAGCGTAAGGGCGTGAGTCGCAAACTGGCAGGCGAGCTTGAATGGCGGATTTGTTACGATGGCCTCAACTCTGATAGGCAGTTGCTTTTCCATTAAAAAATCCCAACCAGATTCATCCTGATCGGGTGAGTCGTAGTCAACCAAATCCGTCGCGTAAACAATTCGACTCGTCGCCCTTAATTCCCGAACGATTGAACCCGGTCCGCATGCGGGTTCCCACACCACGGAAGGAATGTCCTCAGCGCGGATCAGCGCCCGCACGGCCTCAGGCGGCGTCTGGTAAAGATCGTCGCGACGGACTTTGAGCGCGTGGCGTTTATCGCCAGCTCCGGATGCCAATTCGCCCATTAGAGCATTCCTCTCTTTTCAGCATACCAAGCCGCCATCAAACCGGCGTCGGCGCGTCCGTGGTGCTTCACGAGGGTGATAAACGCCGCCGATGACGGGTGCATTTCCTTTATCAGCGCCACGCCCTGCTTTTTATCCGGCCCTTTGAGGCCGAAATGTCGCTTCCAGCTTTGCGGATGAACCATCACCACAGGCGTTGTGTAGACCGCCACGACGCCGCGAATCATCCCACAGGCCAATCCGAACCGGAACGAGCTCGCCGCGCCCATGGACCTCCTAGCGCCGTCTGGCCCAGGTATCGATGGCATGGGCTGGACGTTCTCGATCACCACCACGTCAGGCAGCCATTTTTCCATCAGGTCGCAGATGAACCCGGCGTCAAGCTGGCGCTTCTCGCCATCCGGAATGGTTGCCAAGTCGACCATATCGAAGAACCTTGGCGCGGGATCGAAGTCGCCGCCACGGACCAGAAGCGCGGCGCTGCCGTTAATTCCGGGATCGAATGCGGCTATTCTCACTTCGGTTTATCCCACGGCGTCGGCGGGAGCGTAATCGGCTTTTGCGACCGGCCCGGAGTTTTCAGCAACCCGCCGACGCCGAATTTATATTCGGCGGCTGTTTTGGCCCCGCGCATCAGCCGGATTTTGGGATTGCGGTTTGCGCCCTTGCCGGGGACCATCGGGCGTCGATATTCGGGCATTTTCCTTACTCAGCGGCAGGCTTGAGCGAAACGATTTCCCAATCAACGACTTCGTTGCCGCCGTCCTCGGTATCAACCGACTCGTCGCAATCTTCGGCCAGTTTGCGCGCCTCAGCCTCGCTTGCGGCCTCAACGCTCCAAGTTTCCTCGTAAGTGACGCGCATCCTGATATCGTATCGCGGCATGTTAATTTCTCCGGTCGGAAATGAGGCTTCTACTTAAGCGAACGGCCCCGGTTTTACCCGAGGCCGTCCCGCAGCGGGCGCTTACAGTCGCCCCGACAGTTTGAGGCCCGTCAATTCGGACCACTGCGCCATGGGGCCATGGTGCCCCACGGTTATTAGGCGTTGCCCTCGGTTTGGGCCTTCGTGAAGTACGACTCGGCTTCCTCGGTCGCCTTGGCCTTGGCCGCCGCCAGCGTCGCCCGGGTCACGGGCTGGGCCGAAGGCTTGCGCGGCGGGCCAGCGTCAGGCCGTGGGGCCGCTTTCGCCGCCTTGGCGTCCTTATCCGCCTTCTTGATCAGAACGCGCTCAGCGGGCACGCCAGCGGCTTCCAGAAGGTCAGGCGTCTTGGCCTTCGCGGGCCGGCCGCGCTTGCCGGTTCCCTTGGCTGTTGAGTTTTTGCCAGATTTCTTCGCTTTTGTTGATTTGTCCGTTTTCTTGGCGTCCAACTTGCCGATCCCGGCCTTGACCTGGCGGCCCTGCTCGTCCTGATATCCCTGAACGAAACCGGCATATTGTTCCGTTTCGGGCGCATATTTGCAGGTCATGGCCTCATTCCGCATGGCGCAGGACTGGCCCTCCTTGTAGGCCCGATCGACGGCCGGCGTCCGGTCGCCATCGAGGAACAACGAAAGCTGGTCGCCGATGTCGGCGTCCGAATAGGCAGCGGCAAGCAATCTGTTTGCCATCTCGGCCTTGAACTCGGCCTCGCCCTCGGGGGTTTGCAGCAACAGCGAGATTTTGATCTGCTGCACCGAAAAGCCAGCACTCTTGATTTCCTTGGAATACTGGCGACGTTTGCCGGCGGCCGACTTTGCGCGCTGGTCCAGCGTGTCAAAATGGTCACGCATTTCGATGAACGATTTCTTGAGCGCGGGATCAACGATATTGTCGGTTTTGGCTGGTTTATTGGCCACGAGTTATCCTTTCGGTTGATACGAGATTTTGGAGCACTCCGAACAATAGACGCTCCCGGAGGCGGCGTCTTTATCACAAAACCGGAAATCCAGCGCGCGGATATCTCCGATTGGGAAACGGCATTGCGATCCATCCCCGCCCGGAGCCCCGCGCAGGGCCACGACCGCCTCGAATACCCCGGATGGCACGACCTCGCCCTCGCAGTAAAACCAGACCCGGTTCATGGTTGTTTTGCCTCAGTATCAATCGGCATATCCCATTTGATGCCTACCGCATCGCAAATTTCGCGGGCCTCTGTCACAAGATCATCCCGGCACATGCGCTGATTATTTCCGCATTGGTTGATTTTCCGTCCGCTCGCGATACGCCGCAACCCATGTAGCAGAGCGCCATATTGTCCGTCAGTCAAAGGAACGGTCATGACGGGACCTTCCATATATCGCCGAATTCGAGCCCGGTCAGCTTTTTGAGCTGCTCGGCGTATTTCAGGGGAATGCCGAGGCGTTCCCATGCGTCCACGGTCGCCCGGCTTTGTCCCAACGCCCTCCCCAGTCGGCTTTTGGCCCCGTGGCGCTTTCCATCCTCATAAAATTGCTTGAGGATTTTCTCATACCCAATCGTCTTGATCTTTGCCATTAGTCCCGCACGAAGCTGAATGAGTGACCGGGCTTCCATTCCCGCAAATCGCCCTTGGTGCGGACGGCACCGCCAGCAATCTCTCTCAGCCGACGATTCGCCGCATCATCCGTCATCTGATGCCGACCGGCCCGACGTGAGGCAAGCTGCCCGTCCTTTCGGACCCAGAAGGCAAAATCCGCCCACTCCTCGGGCTTCCAATCGTTGTAAATCTCGCGGACGCAATGCTGCTGGTAAGGCGGCATTTCGGTATATTTAACGAGGGGCATCGTCGGGTCTCCATTTGACTGGCCGGAACGATTTCTAAACCATCCCCGATAAATTGTCAAAATAACTATTGCGTTTCTGAAACGACGCGATTATTGATAGGGGCACATTCACAGGGCACGGCGCCCTCGCCCAACGGGAGAATAGAATGGCTGACGAAGAATTCACGGACGGAAAATTGCACTGTTGGCCCTGCAACGTTTCGATTATCGGGTGTCGGGCTCAGGGCTATGATGTGCAAACAGCCCCATACACCATAGATGACAAAAGCCCGCCATTTGATCCGGCCCGCGCGATCGAGAATTGCGACAAGGCTGGATTTCGTACCAAGCAGCAGGCTCGCGCATTCGCAGAGAAATGCGGATTTATCCCCGATACAAAATGGGGTGAAATGTCGTGACCTCCGCCGCCCGCATCCAGTCTTTCAGCATCGCCGCTGCGGCCCTCGCCGTGGCTTGGCTCATCACAATGGGAGTGTTTCTGTGAAAATATTCGTCGACAAGGAAATCCTCACCGACAAGTCCGCCGTCTACAACGTGCGCCTTACTCGATTTGAGGATATGCCGCGCAGCATCGACACGCTGGTTTTCCATGCCGTCGACCGCGCCGCTGCTGAGTACATCGCGCAGGCGTTCGCCAACACCATCAACGACTACACCACCGAAAAGGCCGTGTATCAGGGCATGCCGGATTAGAACCATGCCATTCCGGATTGTATTACACAACGGCGGCGACGAGGAAGAGTATCGGCGCGTTGATCTTGAACGGAACGTGGCAAGCGCCATCCATCAAATGGTGCAATCCCATGGTGACGTTTGGCGCGACGGCGACACAATAGTCGTTTTCAAAATCACTGACGTTGACGCCAAGAACGAAGATTTTTGGGAAAACATGATGAAGGAAATGAGGAAATGAACCGCGACCCCTCCGACACATGGCCCGACGAAATGGTCAGGCTTCTCAGCGACGAACTGCCCAGAATAGACAGAGAGCCGAACGCGCTTGATGCAGCGGCGTATGTGGGGATGAAAATCGCCCACGCCGGGGCTTGGGCCATCATCCTGATTTGCATCCTCGGATTTTGGGTGATTACGCCATGAGCAAGACACTCATTGACCCGGGATATCAGCTTTGCAGCGGTCGGCGCACGGTCGAAGGCGTGCTTTTCAAATCCTATCGCACCGGCATCAACAACTATTGCCAGATCACTGAGAACGGAAAAATCCAAACTGCGATGAATTCGCGGTCATCTGGATACACCGCTCAAGTTGTCGGACACGGATATATCCTCAGCGGCAATTCGGCCCGCGCCAAGGTATTCCGGACGCATGAAGCTGCAGCTAGTGCGGCGCTGAAAATCTGGCTCAAGATTTCATCGGAGCGACCATGACGAGAGAAATTGGCCCCCGAGAGGCAAAACTCCGCGAGCAACGCGAGGCGCGATACGACCGCGCGCAGGCGCTCATCAAACGGGCGCCGATCCCCAAGCCGATGAAACGCGACCTCGTGAAAGCGGTTGCGAAGGCGGCGAAGAAAACCGGAAAACCGAGGAAAAAGAAATGACCGTCAAGGAACTGATATTAGTGTTGCAGGGTCAGCCGCAGGACCTCCAAGTGGTTTATCGTTGCTACAGCGAGTGGTGCTTGCTGGAGGCGAGACATATTGGCGTCGAGGCTCTTTGCGAACCGCGTCCCGATGGATGGGTTGCAAATAGGAGACCCGATAAACCAACTCAGGACTATCTGGCGTTCCCGGGGAATTAGGCCGTGCCCCAAGTCCGCCCAAAACAGCCACGTCTATACGACCGAGGGTTTTTGACCTTCCTCAAGGGCAAACCTTGCTGCATCTGCGGCGCGGTCGGTATGACAGACCCCTGCCATATACGCATCGGGCTTTTCGCCAAGGGCATGAAGCCCCACGACAAGCACTCAACTCCAATGTGCCGATTTCACCACGACGAACAACATTCCATGAACGAATCGGAGTTCTGGCAGACCCACAGTCTGGACCCGTTCGACATCGCGGCGCGGCTTTATCTCGAATACGGAGGCGACGGCGGCCACGCGCGAAAACCCCGCACCACCATCCGGCCGCGCTTGCCGAAAGAGGCGCGGGCCAAAATTCAATCCCGAGGGTTCGGGACGCAGAAAAGGAAATTCAGCCGTGCGTAAACTTATCGCTCTTGGTATCAGCGCGTTGGCGATTGCCGCGATTGCGACTGCCATATTTGGCGCATCGCCACTCTGTCGGGTTTGGAGTCACGACCGTTTCGCAGCACACGTCGCATATTGCAATGTCGATAAATATGCCGTTTGCACAGCGAAGCAATACAGCGCCGCATGTCGCAAAATGTTTGACTATCCGGGCAACGCAACATCTCTGGATGGAAGCGTCGCTTGGCGCGCCGATGACCCATTTTTCAATAAACACCCCGCACCGATAGATGAAACCAATCCCAAGCAGGAGACGCGATATTGACCGACCAATATGCATGGTGGACCGCCGCCCTCGCCGGCACCCGAGGCCAGATATCGGCCGACGAACAGTGGCAATGCGCGGGCGAATATAACGGCGTGATGATTGATGCCAGTACGATGGGTAGAATCCGTCGGAGCGCAGACGGAATGGTCTACACGCAAAAATTAGATAGGGGGTATTTTCGAATACGGGTTCGCGGCAAGTTCATCAAAGTCCACCGCGTCATTGCCAAAACGTTCATTCCGAACCCGGAAAACATGCCCTACACAAACCATCTGAACGGCGTTAAATCGAATAATCTCCCGTCCAATTTGGAGTGGTGCACCCCTGTGCGGAATGTTCGCCATGCTCACGCATTGGGGCTGGTTCCCTATTTGGAGGGCGAGGATAATCCAGCATCCAAATTGACCGATGATGAAGTGGTTAAAATCCGCGCACGGTATAAGCCGGGGATAGTTCGGCAGGTTGATTTAGCCGCCGAATTTGGCGTGTCACAACGCATGATTTCTTTAATCGTCCGCAGGGAGAAGTGGACCCATGTCTAAAGTTGAAAGTGAATTTTTGTGGTGGGAAAACGCGCTTAAAGGAACGCGCGGACAGATCAGCGCGGATTCGCCCGAGAGTGGATTCTATAGGCAGAAGAAAAAGGACGGCACATTCGAACCCGTCGCCTACTGGAAGGACGCCGAAACGGGCGAGCAAAGGTGCCACATCAACGGCCGCCAGCCGCAGGACCCGCTGCGGATGTTTGAGACGTGGCCGTATGCTTCAAGATTTCCGATCACGTCGGAGGCATACTGGCACCGGATGGACACAGGCGCGTGGCTGGACAACGACGCTGGCGCCGCCGCGACCGCCAAAGGCCCCGAGATCGACCCCGAGACGGACCCTGCGGGCTCGCTCAAGGCCGAGATTGCAGCCGCACGGGCTGGCCTGGATGCCTACAAGGTCATCGAGAGCGACGAAGCCGCCGCGCGTGCTCAGACCCTCCGCAGCGCTCTGACCGGCCTAAGCGGCAAGGCCACCAAGGCATACGAGGCTTTGAACCGGCCGCTGCTGGACGAACAGAAGCGCATCCGCGAGGTTTGGTTCCCGCTGCGGGATTCTGCCGCCGATGGGGCTAGTGATATCCGGAAGGCGCAAGAGGCTTGGGAGGACGTAAAGCGGGAGAACCTGCGGCAGGCCACCATTGAGGCCCAACGTATCGCAGACGAGGCCAATGAGCGCGCCCGCGATGAATTCGATAAAGCGGCTGCGGCGGCCCTTGTGGCTGGCGAACTCGCTCCGGAGCCTCCCAAGCCCGTTCAGGCCAAGCCGATGGCGAATACGCCAGCGCCGTCCGCGCAGATCAAGGGCGGGTCCGGCCGAACCGCGAGCGTCCGCACCAAGAAAGTCGTGACCAAAATCGATCTGCTGAAAGCGTGGCATCAATTCGGCGGGATGCCCGAGGTCTACAATCTTTTTATGAACCTTGCACAGAAGGCCGTAGACGCAGGGATAGATACACCGTGCGCAACCGTGGAAGAAAAGGCAGATGTCAGATGATTATCACCGCAGTTCGTTACCGCAAGCTTGTCACCGGCCCCGGCTACTCGCACCAAGCCGTAGAGGCTGAGGCATCCGTCTTGGACGGCGACGTTCCCGAAGATATCTTGCTCGAATTATCGGTATGGGTGCGGTCGCAGGTAGACGGCAAGTCGCCGGTTCTCGCCGATCCCGAATCGCTCCGCGAGGAAGTCAACCAGCTTTACCGCCAGCGCGACCAGTTGCGCGGGGCCGTCGCGCAAGCGGACTTGGAACTCAAGGCCGTCCGCAATCAGATTGCCGCCAATCGTCCGAAGGCAGACGATGACGATGATATGCCGTTTTAACAGGAGCTAAAAATGGGCCGACCACCCGGAATCAAAAACAAACCGAAAGGCGACGCCGTGCAGACACAGACCGCAGAACGAACCGATACCGTCGCCGATCAGTCAACCAGCAAAGGCGAGGTCGCGATTTTCCAGCCCGCGCGCCTGCCGTATCACCCGGCGATCGAGGAGAGATTTGGCCTCGATAAGGGAACGTGGAAGGTCCTCGTTGAGGCTATCTTCCCGGCAGCCAAAACCGCCGACTCGATTGTGATGGCGCTGTCCTATTGCAAGTCGCGCGGCCTTGATATCATGAAGCGGCCGGTTCACATCGTGCCCATGTGGGATAGCGGTCGCGGCGCGATGGTCGAAACCGTTTGGCCTGGCATCAGCGAGTTGCGCACCACCGCATCCCGAACGAAGGGATATGCCGGCTGCGACGAAGCGCAGTTCGGCGAACCCATCACCATGACATTCAAGGGCCGGGTGAAGGAAAAGGGCGAGTGGAAAGACGCGGCAGTGGATATGGAATTCCCCGAATGGTGCCGCATCACGGTCTATCGCATCGTTGATGGATCGCGGTGCAAGTTCGTCGGGCCGAAAGTCGCGTGGCTTGAGACCTACGCCACGCAGGGCGCCAGCGAGTTGCCGAATAAGATGTGGCAGGAACGGCCCGAAGGCCAGCTTGAGAAATGCGCCGAGGCCGCCGCGCTCCGCCGCGCGTTCCCCGAGGAAATCGGCAACGAGCTCACCGCCGAGGAAATGATCGGACGCAACGTACACGATCTCAGCGTCGACATGCCAGCCGTGACCGATGCCGCCACGACCGGGAACAAGGATGCGGGACCGCCGCGCGCCATCGCCCCGCCGAAGTCCGAACCGGCCCCAACCGAACCCGAGGAAGCCCGCGACGGCACCCCGCCGCCGCGCCAGCCGAAGGAGACCAAGGCCGACCCGATCAGTTCCGGCCCGCCGCGAACCACGGCACCGAAACCGGCCGCGCCCGCGCCAAAGGACGATGGGCCGTCCGACCCGGGGCCGCAGCCGCACAAAATCCCAGGCACGGGCGAGACCTACGACACATGGGCCGCCAAGTATCAGGACCTCATCCGCACTTCGCCGGATATCTCCGTTTTGTATAAATGGATCGACCTCAATAACGAACCTCTCGGAAAGCTGGCCCGTGGCAAGCCTTCGGTTGCCGGTGATGTCAAAAAAACCATTGAGAAAGTCATGCAGGCATTCCGGGACGCACAGGAAAAGGCAGAGAAAAAGGCCGCGAAGAAAGCCGCGCCGCCGGCCGATATGAACGCGCCCGGCGATATGGACGGCGACGCACCCGACGCGCCGACGGACCCCGAGGCAATTCTAAAATTGATTGATACCGAACTCGCCGCCGTCGACGACCCCGATATGCTGCAAGGCGTCTGGGATCAGGTCTGCGAACCGCTGGCCGCCAAACTGGAATTCCCGCCGGATTCGGACGCGGCCCAAGGTATCTTCAACAAGCACGAAAAGCGGCTCGGCGGGGACTGATATGGCCGACCTCGATGCCAAAGCGTTTATTCGGCGGGGCAATTGTCTCGTCCCCGCCGATTTTGTCGCCGAGGAATGGATGCAAGCCATCCCCGAGGGAAAGGAAATCCTCGTGGACTGGCGCAAGCCAAGAAGTCCCAAAAACCATCGCCATTTTTTTGCAATTCTGCACTTGGCTTCCGACCATCTACCCGAATACCCCGATGAGGACACGCTCTTGGACGCACTTAAGGTCGCCGTAAATCACGTAAGGCCGCTTCGCTTGGTTGATGGACGCATGATATTTTTGCCGAAAAGCATCAACTTCGCGTCAATGGCGGAGGAACCGTTCAAGCGTTTCAAAAACCGGGCTCTCTGGGTTTTGTCGCGAATACTCGGCTTTGACGCAACAACGCTGTTGCCTGAAATCGAGGACCGCAATCGCCGAACCGAATCCGGATGGCCGTCAAACGATGGCCCTCCGCTGGACGACCGCCCCTCGCCTCCCGCATCAGCCTATGAGGAACCAGAATGATCCACATCGATGCCAGCCATTTTATTAGCGAAGTGAGGTATGTGGATATCGTGGCGCAATCCTCCCGCGTCGCGACACTATCAGACCGGCAGGTAGCTGACCTCAGATCGTTAATGGCCGACGGCAAGACGAAACAGCGCGACGCTGCGGCGCTATACGGCATCAGCCAGTCCTCTGTCTGGCGACTTATCCACCAGAAAGTGAGAGGGGCCCATGACTGATTTAATACCTGCCGGCGCCATCGGAAAACACATCGCGTTTCTTGGGGCCACGGGTTCCGGAAAAACAAGTGCTGCAAAACGCGGGTTGGTTGAGCCCGCATTGGCGGCTGGGCACCGGGTTTGCATTCTGGACCCAACTTCTGCTTGGTGGGGACTTCGACTGAAAGCGGACGGCAAAGGCAAAGGCTTCCCGATTTACATTTTCGGCGGGGACCATGCCGATTATCCGTTGCGCGCGCGGGATGCCGTTGTGCTGGCGGAGACATTCGCGACCAGTAGCGATTCGGCCATCTTCGATATGTCGCTGATGACGGTTTCGGAGCGGACCTCGTTCTTTACCGAATTCGCCGAGGCTATCCGCCGGAAAAACAAGGGACCGATGCACCTTGTCATCGACGAGGCCCATCTGTTCATGCCGCAAGCTGGCGCGGCCGTCGGAGGCGCGGTGCCAGCGATGCTGCACGCCGGCAACAATCTGGTTTCGCTGGGCCGGTCCCGTGGGCTGCGCATCGCCATGATATCGCAGCGACCGGCCAAGCTGCACAAGGACAGCCTCACGCAAGCGCAGAGCCTTGTCGCCATGCGCCTGATGGCGCCGCAGGACCGCAAGGCCATCGCCGATTGGATTGCAGATCAAGCCGACCCCCAGAAGGGCCGGGAAATCATCGCATCACTGCCGTCGCTCAAACCCGGCGAGGCATGGGTATGGTCGCCGCAGGACGACGTGCTGCGCCATGTCCGGTTCCCGCTGCCGACCACGTTCGATAGCAGCCGCGCCCCCGATATCGGCGACGGCAAGGGGCCGGAGCTAGCCCCAGTCAATCTGGATGCCCTCAAGGGTCGCCTGACGGCCTTGGAGGCGGATGCCAAGGCGAACGACCTGAAGGCTCTCCGGGCTGAAATAACGCGCCTACGGGCAGATGTGGCCCGCCAGCCAGCGGTTCCCGCGCCATTGGCTGAGGAAGAACGTCAAACCATCAGGAACCAAGCCTATCAGGAGGGCATATCGGCCGGCCGCCAGCACATCGTCGACGTCATGCGGGAACTTGAGGCGGCCACGCTGGCGGCCGTCAAGGAGGCCCAGCGGCTCGCCGATAAGGCTTTTGACGATGCTCAGGGGATGCGCCCCAAGCCCGTCAATGTCGTGGTGCCAGCCCGCCGCGTGATCGACGCCCGCACGGGAACCGACATCACCAGCCAACCGCATGTCCGGCACATCTACAAGGGCGCAAAAGCTGATGCCAACGGAGCCGCTCTGCCCAAAGGCGAGCGCGCCTGCCTGATCGCCGCAGCGCAGCACCCCAACGGCGTCACCCGCCAGCAGCTTACCGTCCTCACGGGCTATAAGCGGTCATCCAGGGACGCCTATATCCAGCGGCTCAAGGAACGCGGGTATCTATCATTCGCTCGCGGTGACCGTATCGAGGCGAGCGCGGAAGGCGTGGCGGCCCTTGGCGACGACTTCAATCCGCTGCCGACTGGAGCCGCGCTCCGCGATCACGTCCTCCGGACCCTGCCCGAAGGCGAGCGCAAGGTGCTTGATATTCTCATCCAGCAATACCCCGACCACGTTCCACGCGGCGCAATAGACGAAGCCACCGGATACAAGCGATCCAGCCGCGACGCCTATCTGCAACGCCTCAATGCCCGCGAACTCGTACACGTTACCGGCGGCGGCGCTACCGCATCCGCCAATCTGTTCGATTAACCCCAAGGAGACAACAATGAGCGACATGGACGATACTCAGACAGAAACCGCCGCCACCGAACCCCATCCCGGCTACATTGTGACGGACACCGAGGGCACAGGGTTATTTAATTACAAGGAACCGGCCGATGCCGACGGACAGCCGCGCATGGCGTCCCTGACCATGCTTTTCGTCAATGCGGCTTTGGAGGTCGAGAAGGAATACTCGGTCTATATCCGGCCCGACGGATGGGAAATGACTGAGGGCGCAACGAAGGTCAACGGCCTGACGACGGAATTTCTCAACGAACACGGCGTTCCGATCACGGAGGCCCTCAACGAATATTCCAGCGCCGTCGACAACGGGCGCATCATGGCGTGTCACAACTCGCAGCACGATGCGAAGCAAATCCGCGCCGAACTCCGCCGCGCCGGCATGGATGACCGTTTCGAGCGCGCGCCGAACATCTGCACCATGCGGGCGCTGACTGACATCTGCAAAATACCGCCTCGGGGCAATCGCGGCGGATATAAGTGGCCGTCGCTGTCGGAATCTTGCGTTTTCTTCCACATGGAGGAGTTCGGAGATCACACGGCTAAGGCCGACGCCTATGCATGCTTGGCGCTGTTGCGAAAGCTCAAGGAGATGGGCGCGATGCCCGTTCCGGCCGTTCACTATGCGAAGGACCGCGCATAATGCCATTCCCCCGACGCCCACGCGACGAATCGCCCGCCGTGACCATCCGCTGGCAGCGCCGCCAGATGGCAACGATGGAGGCGCGCATCATGGCACTAGTCAGCGACATTTCCAGCAAAAACGCGATGGTCGTGGAACTGGAACACCGGCTCTCCGATATGCCGAGACAACTCACCGCCATGCACGCCATGGCCGCCGAACTGGACGATGCCAACGCCACGATTGATCGGCTATCGGTCGAGAAGCGCCTCGCCTACCTTGAAGGGTATTTCTATGCCAAAGAAGCGGCCGTTCAGCAAACGCCCATACTCGCCTCGGGCGGCCCTATCTTCCGCCATCAATCCAATACTTACGCTGGCCCAGGTCCGCGAAATCCGCAAGGTCTACAAGATGGCCGACAAGCTGCAGAAAGCGCGGGGTTTGACCCGGGCGCCGCCGGGTTTGGCCCAACGGCTGGCGAACAAGCATGGAGTGACCGTCCGGACTATCATTCACATCCGCGCCAACGACCGATGGAGTACGCAGAAATAGCGCTGGACGGCACCACAAAATGGGCGGGATGGTAATGGCCGGCAGCGAATATCCATGTGGATGGTGTGATTATCTGTTCACCCTCTTTCTGGCCTCTGCGGTCGGAATAGCATTGCATTTTTTTGGAACTCCAGTCTGGGCTATTATCCCAATTGTTCATTACATAACGGCATCATGGTTTCTGGAGACCAGAAAATAATGGCCTACCACGAACGCGACATAGCGGAACTCATCGACGCGCTATCCCAGCGATACCGCGATGGTGAATTTAGCGAGGATGTCTACCGCGCCAGCCTCATCCAGTTCATGCCGATGGAAGAAGCGGCCGAGATGGTCCGCCAGCATGAGACCGTCCGGCAGCAATTCGGTTCTATCCAACGTCCGCCTGCGGTCCCAGCAAACCGCAGACGATATCGCCACTGTCATCAATTCGATTCGGAGATAAAGTTGACCGCGCGGGAAAAATGGCAGCAACACGTCGCCACAGCCCTGACAGACTGGCGGCTGTTCTCAATCGGGCCACGACCGAATATCAGATACGAGGAACAACTGATCCGGTCAGGCATCAGTGAAATCCTCGCAATCCGCCTTGAGGAAGCCTACGCGCCGATATTCCGGATATTGCAGAGGATCGAAGGCAAGGTCGGCACTCTGGCCAATCTCCGCGCGGAACCGTGGGCCGGACCGAACCATCAGGTAAATCGAAACGCCAACGGCCCGAGCGATTCCCGCTCGGGCCGAAGGTGAGGACTACAAAGCGCGGGTTCTGGGGCGACATTCCCCGCAACCGGAACTTACGACCAACCCGAACCGATACGCAAGTCCGAAAATGAAATCCGCCGTCCTTATCCTCACCCTCACTGGGCACTTGACCATCGGCCCAGCATACGAATGCCGCCCGACCGCAATGGTCGACGGCGTGCCAATCTACGACTGCGGCAAATACCGCCCCGATCAAATCTTGACGCCAGAGAAATGCACGTTCAACGTCATGACCCGCGATGGTCTGGTAACGACGGTCAGCGCGCCATGCGATGGTCAATTGCCCGGGGCCATCATTTCCACACCGCCGCCGCGCGACAAGCCATCGCCAAAATATCAAAAACGGATGGAATGACAATGAACTCAGACCTTGATGATCTCGCCCGCAATCTCCACCGATCCATCCGAACCATGCCAAAACTCGCTCGGCAATTTGCCTATAACCTGATTGAGTTGATCGAATGCGACGCCATGTCTGTTCACCCGATGGGCGACCACGAACTGCAAGCTCCGAGGCTACTGCTGGAGTGGCAAATGAAACAGATTGATCGGGTAATGACCAACCACGATCATCAGTAGACATAGAGGAATCCCCATGAGTGTAGAAACCGAAACCTTCCGAACCTCTCGCGAGATCGTTGACGACGCGAACGCCCTTGCCCGCGTGTTCTACGGCATGATGGGTTATCAGGTGGAACCCGGCTACCGCTTTGACCAGGCAACCCACCCGCAGGAACAGTCGATGTGGAGTATGGCCGTGGTCGCCTACGAAAACATCGAAGGGACCGACGTTGAAGATGCACTCAACGATATTTGCGAAGAAGAGTGACGCTGTGACGAATGGAGAGCCCAAGTGACCCCAGAAATAACAGCCGTGTCCTTTGCCATTCAGTTGCCCGTTGATGATTTTCGCGCAATTGTCCGATTGGACAAGGCCAGACTGATCGACGGTACCGATCTATTCGCTCAACTCGACAAACTGCCGGGCGTGCGAGACGTCGAATATAATGGGCACTTTGGATCGTGCATTTACTACACGTTGGATGCTGACCACGACGGGCAGCACGCGCCAGTCCTTTCTGCCATCAAGAAATATATCGCCAGAGCAAAGCGATCCTGACCGAACACCGAGGGACCCTATGACCGCCGAGCAAATTATAGATCGCTATCCGTGGGTATCCGAAGAAGATGCCAAACGGATCGCAGAAGAGGCCGCAACCCGCTCGCAGCAACACATCTATGAAGAAACACTAAGATTGAACCACGATAATTAGGTAGGCCATGGCACCGGAAGTATCTGTCAGCTACGAATGCATCAAGATACGCTTCGGCGGCATCTTGCATCTGCATTTGCAACGGCCAGTCTACGCGGTGCAGTCGTGGGTGCAGGAGCGGCAAGCCAAGTTCACGATTCAGTATACGACTGCGGCTGGCGAGGTGACTTCGGAATACGATGACAAAGAGAAGTGGCTGGCGATCTTGGCCAGCCTCGACAAGGTACTCTAACGATCCTTTGACCGAAGATCGGGGGACAGAAAGGAGCTAAAATGGGTATTACTTACGGCGACCACCTAATTGACAGCGGCCACTATGACATCACGCCGGAGCAAGAGCGCGAGATTGAAGCCCGGGAGGAATGCAAGCGACGCGGCTTGGACCCTGACGATGACGCGGCTGATGGCGCCCTTGTCTGGATGGTTGTGGATCAGGAGATGCGACAATGAGCGATGCATTTCGCCGACAACTGGATGCGGCAGTGCTCAAGGGGCTCAGTTGTCCGCACGACTGGAAAATATGGCCTGAGACGGACGGTCAGAATCAGCGATGCATGATGTGCGGGATTTATCGGGAAACACCATCATCGGCCAGCCTCTCCAAATGCCCCTCTTGCAAGCGGGTGTTCAAGAACGGCGGTCAATGCGCAGCGCCCGTAATGCGTGGCGGCTGCCCGATGGGCGGGGACGTCTAGGGGTCTTTCGATGTTGAGCAGGGGATCAACCATGACCCGAGAGCAATTGGAGTGGCTGGCAAGCTACAACCGCAAAACCGGCTCGCTGAGCACCTGTGCCGCCAGATGCTGCGGTTATGGCGATGCACTTAAGGCCGGGCTTGTTGTCAACCGTGGGCCGACCGAAATGCCCGACCTATTCATTACGGCGAAGGGGATGGCGGCCGTCGTCCATCTTGAGCATCGCCAGTCCTAAACAGGCAGCAACATGGCCCGATTCAAAAAGATGATTGAGCGCCGCGGCGGATGGTGCGACTGGCAAGCCCCGGTCATGAAGGGCTACCTGATGAAGTGCTGCGATTGCGGCTTAGTGCACGAAATGGAATTCAAGACCTTTGTCGAGACTGAGCAGAAGCGGGACGGACGATTCAAGATGGTTGATTTGCCTTGGCCGTTTCGCGTGCTGTTCCGGGCGCGGCGCCAGCGATCCTAAGCGAACATGGAGAGAGCCGCCATGAAAGGGAATAATAAATCAACGCTATCCGCGCGACAGATAGCGGCCAGCAAAAACGCGAAGTGGCGATCATTTTGCGAGGATTGCGGTACGCCAACTTTGGTCAGTAAAGAAAACAAAAAGTGCGCGAGTTGCAAGCTTTTAGCGTATGACAAAGCTTTGTTCGACGCACCACACCCTAGCGATGCTGGCCAATGACCACTCATTTCATCAGTAACCCTACTTGCCATTAACCAACTTCCCAAGCCGGGCGAGTTCAAATTGAACCTTCAGTAGATCGTCGTGCATTTCCCCAGACATGACCGCATGATGTTTCAGATTATTTTTGTCATGTTCTAAATCCTTCTCAAGCCGCGCAATCGCCAGATCGTATTTGACGAGGAAGTTCCGGTCCTGCACATCCCGAGATAGTGCCGCCAGCGAGGCGTCGTATTTTGATTCGAAACGCGCCAATATCCCACGAGCCGCCCAAGCAAGCGTCATTGAACCGGCCGCAATCCCCCCGAGAAAAATCAGGACTGCCCATTCGACGGTTCCTGACATCAGCAACCGCGCAGGAATGTCGGCATCACCTATCATCCCTAGGGTGGAGCTCGGATACGTTCCGCATGTCCTCGATCAGTTGATGCGTTCGTACCTGGCTATGATTGATGGCAGCGCTGCTCTTCGCTATTTCGGCCAGAAACACAGTTTGCTTGCGGGCCTCATCCTCAATCACCCCAACGGCCTTGGCCACGTCATGGACGATCAGATACATCGGCACTTCAACCCCGCCGATGCCGGATTTCTGATCCTTCCGCCCAAGATACCTCATATAAATCCCCGCCATTGCCACAACGACCAGAAACAGAGCGTTCCAGACGGGCCACGTAGCCAGAGCGTTCGACGCGTTAGCTATCGAGTCTGACATCGAGAACTGCCCGATATGGTGTGTACGCTTCCGCTATCGTGAACACGCCGAAGAAAAACACCATCGGGGACGGGAAGCCTTGCTCGATCGATACGCGGGCCATTGAAAGGGTGAACGATGCCCAAATTACCATGCGGACTATCGCGGTAATTGAGCGGATGTGAGGGCCAAGCCGGAGAGAGTTGCCATTGGCAATCAGCGCAGCCATGCCGGCTAGTCCCGTCATGACGAATAGAAGCGCAGTCAATATCGGGCCAATCGACCCGACCAGAACGGCCAAAATACTACCATGCGCCACCTTGGGCCATACGAGGATGGCGACGCCAACCAGAACCAGCGCGACACTGAGCGCCCATTCCTGCTGGCGTCCATCCAGATAATGGGTGATGGCGCGCGTGGTCATGCCGCGTCCGGGTCCAGTTGGCCCTCGACCGCTGCCCATGCGTCGTCGACTTGTTTGTCAAACGCACGAAGCGCCGCCATCTGATCCGCAGTCGTGGCCGGATGCGCGCTGACCGATGCAATGATGTTCTTGATGCCGGTGTAGAGCGTGCCGACCTGATCCGTCACCAGCGGCTCAAGCTTGATGATGGTATCGACCACCGTTCCCATTGCGGTGCTTCCAGCACTGCCCTTGTGGATCAGCGGCAGAACGGTGTTGATGAGGCTGATAACGCCGCCAACGGCGCTGATGATGAGTTCCGGGTTCATTGAAACGCTCCGTATTCGCCGCCAAGATTGATTCCCATGGTGAGGGGTTTTTGCCCCTTGATTGTCCCATCGGACCGCACAATTATCGTGTCGTCGATTGGGACCATCTTGAAGCAAGGTTTGCCCTGATAGGTGATGACGAATGTCTCCCCATCGGCACGTACACGGAAGGCATATTCTCCCGGCGACTTACGAAGTTCCATCATCGTGATTGTTTTCACTTGGCACCTCCAAATTGCGACGACGCGGCAGGCGTCCCCTGTAGACC
>Ga0137407_10000102_pt1 | contig 65323 bp, 68 predicted proteins | sample CZOMad2_2_16fung_FD_108410 | JGI IMG/M metagenome (GOLD analysis project Ga0137407, IMG submission 108410) | Vadose zone soil fungal communities from Angelo Coast Range Reserve, California, USA - CZOMad2_2_16fungal (Illumina Assembly) | ecosystem: Environmental > Terrestrial > Soil > Vadose... | reverse complement strand
CTGGGCCGCTGCCTCAAGCGGACGATCGATTGGGAAACGATTCTCATCACCTACGACGGGTGGAAACCAATCGTGGAATGGGACGAATGGAATGGCCTCAAAGCCTGGAACGTTTATGGCCCTAGCCCGGATGAAATCCTTTATCGGCATGACGCCTATCTTGCGGTCGATCTGCGTTATCACCTGGATCGGCTGGGTAACGTCGTCTTTATCCTCGACAGCGACGGAAATGGGATCGAGCGCTACACCTACGATGCCTTCGGCACGCCAACGGTAACCGACTGGAGCGGGAACAATGCGCGAACGTATAGCTGGTATGGGAACCGTTTCATGTTCACCGGGCGGGAATACTTCCCCGAGCTAGGACTGTATGATTACCGCTTCCGCTTCTATCATCCGGCGCTCGGCCGCTTCCTCCAAAGCGATCCGACCGGCTTCGATGCCGGCGATGCGAATCTCTTCCGCTATTGTGGCGGCGATCCGGTGAATGGTATCGATCCATCCGGCGAAAACGGAACCATTACTCGGTTCGGGGACAATGGATATAACTTTGGGATGAACATATTTTTTAACGGCGGTTATGGGACTACAGCTCAGAGTTTTGTGAACTATGCTAATGAGCGTCTAACCAACACTTTCGGCGCGTATAACATCACAGCGAATATTACAATAGCGACAGGTGTTTTGCCCAGTCTGGGTGTCGTTCAGAACACCTTCACGTTAGAAGCAGGACGCGGCGGTGGCTATACTTCGGGGGCGCTTCGCGGTGCCTTCGGAGCTAATAAAGGATACTCAGATCCGGCCGGTGGTCAAGGCTTGACAGGTGCTGACCTGTTCCTTCACGAGATTTTACACCTATTAGGAGCACAAGATCACTACACCGGAACGGGCGCGAATAGGAAAGCGGAGCCTGGCTGGGAAGATAATATAATGGGCGGCGCAGGCGGCAATCAAATAAATGCCACAAATATCAAGGAGATTATCGATAGCAACGGTTGGGGCAACGTCGGCCATCTTGACTTTGTCGGGTATTCGCTGACTCAGGCTTTTTCGAACACAGTGGACGCCTTGGCCAATTATGCTGCCGGACACGGACCGGGGATTGGGGTCGTCACCGTCAGCGGCCCAGGGGGTTCTCAGATATTTATTATCCCATTTACTGGCTATACCTCTGGGTTCTCGGTATCGCCCGGATCATTGAGTGGTGCCGCGTTAGATAACTGGACGTTTGCTCAATTGTATACGCCGGGAGGCGGATCGCAGCCTGGAGAAGGAACTCATCCCGTTTCATGGGAGTTGCGATAATCGGAGATTTTTTTCTGAGCTGATCAAACTAAGGAACGTTTGACATGAATGAAATGCAGTTTCGCTTCGCCTGTCTCTCCATTGAGTGGCTTAATACGAGCTACACGGTTGCGTACGTCATGGGAGTAGCTTCGATTGCCGTAGTACTCGCATCGCTCGGGATTGAAGTCCGGCGCTGGAGGTTTTCGTGGCTAATTCTATATACGCCGCTACTTATTTTGCAGCCAGGCTGGCGCTTGCTCTGGGGAGACATCATCTATCATGGAGTGCGGCCTGCCAGCAGCGATTGTGGCTTAGGTAATCGCGGAGAATCTATTTTTTTGACCGTTACGCTCGCCGCAATTCTCATAGTGCTGATTCGCGGGAATTTGAGTAGGCGTACGTTTTTGCTACGACTTACGATGGGTTGCTGGATCTTCCATGCATTAGTTTTCTTTCTGGAGCGCTCTACCATTCATGATTCGTTTCTATCGAACTTAGTTTCGCACGACGTAGCGGATCAAGTATTAGGAACAGTTGAGGGGGGCGCGGCGGGGGTAGGTTGGTACACTCTTGTATTAACACTCATTTGTGCGGTGTTATGGCTAATCGAGCGCGTTCGGCGCCGGACACAAAGGAATGTGAAGGGGGCGATCAGCGCCTCCTGATATTTGGATGAGCCAGAGAGCTGGCATTACGATTTCGCCGAGGGACGCAAGAACGGGTCAGAAGGCAAGGAGGTTCGGACGGGGTCGCGTCTAAACATTTGACATTTCCGGGGGGATCACACGGGGTCAGTAAGTATTGACGCAGTTGGGTCGTTTTGAAGGCCAAGGGGTTGCCAACCACGAAGCTGCCGGTGTTATGAGTTGGCTTACGCCAGCGTCTCACCGAGCCGCTCTACAAACTGGGAGATCGCGGCGAGGATGCGCTGATCGACTTCCTCCTGGCTTTCACCTGCAGCTTTGAGCCGTCTCTTCGCTACGATCAACGAATGATCGCCGCCTTCGACGACGTGAAGAGAATTTTCCGCCGTCATTTCGGCTCTCACTTTCTCGAGAAGGTCGAGAGGACAAAGTGCGTCGCGCGTTCCCTGGACAAACAGGATTGGCGTTCGCAATTCGCGCAGGACTTTGTCCCGAAGTTTCTGCGGGTCGCCGCCGCCACAGAGCGGATAGCCAAAACAGACCACGCCATTCACCGTCTCTTTCAGCGAAAGATGGCAGCCAATGCGGCCGCCCATGCTTTTCCCTACGAGGATCACGCGTTGCTCAGCGGACTGTCGCGCTTTTTGTGAGGCCGCTTGATGCGCGGCGATCAACAAAGGCAGGGGATCGGGCCGCCGCCGGCCTTCGCGCATGTAATCGTAATCAAGCGTGACGACTTCTCCGATTGCGCTCAGCCGTTCTTTCCACGCCTGCATCCACGGATGCGAAGAAGGCGCGCCAGCGCCGGGGGCGAAAAGAAGGAGCGGTCGAATCATCGCGTATCAACATGTTGGACCAGGCGATCGAGAAGTTCGATCTGCGCCTGGTTGATCTTCTCCTTCGCTTCCTCGATCGAAAAAAATTCCGCCCGATCGATTTCGGGAAATTCCTGGGTCCGTCCCGAGCGCGGCGGCCACTCCATCGCGAAGGTATTTGAAGCGACGACAAAATCAGCCGGTAGATTTCCTTCGAACGCCCAGGCATGCACCGTTTTCCCGCCTTTTTGCTTCACGGCACCCAACTCGATCGGATCTGAAACCATGGGATTGATTCCAATCTCTTCTTCGAATTCAACCCGTGCGCGGCTCAGATGATCTTCGCCTTCGGCCACCTCGCCTTTGGGAATCGTCCACGCTCCGTTGTCCTTTTTCCGAAAAAACGGGCCCCCGGGATGCACGAGTAAGACCTCAAGCTCTCCGTTCTTCGTTCGGAACATGAGCAATCCCGCGCTGGTCTTCGATCGCTTCACTCGAATAGAATAGGTTTACGGCCTGACGTATGAATCATCCAGTAAAACGAAGGTCCTGTTCGTGGCACAGAGCCGACAACGGCGAATGACGGAAAATAGCTCATCACAGCTGGAGCGCGGCCTCGGATTGCGGGACCTCGTCTTGTTCAATCTTGTCGCGATCCTGGGCATTTCCTGGGTAGCCACGGCAGCGAAGGCGGGGCCTGGCTCACTTACTCTCTGGATTCTGGCAGCGCTCCTCTTCTTTATTCCGCAAGGCCTCGCTGTCATTCAGCTCGCCGCGGATATGCCGGACGAAGGAGGCATCTACTCCTGGACGAGAAAAGAACTGGGCGAACTTCACGGCTTTGTCTGTGGCTGGTGTTACTGGATCAATAACGTTCTTTATTATCCGACGCTTCTGCTCGGGGCCGCAGTCTCCGCTACTTTCATTATTGGCAAGGGCGAGAGCGGACTGGCCGATAACTGGGCCTATGTCCTGCCATTCACGGTCATTGGCCTGGTCGTGGCGGTAGGTCTCAACATTGTTGGGATAGGTACCGGTAAGTGGTTACAAAACATCGGCGGTCTTAGTGTATTCCTGCCCGGGATAGTTCTCGTGGCTTTGGGCGTCTATCGAGTTACCTCGGGCATTCCGGCTAACACTACAAGTCTCGCGGGTTTGAAACCGGACTTGAGTAACCTGCCAATGCTCAACCTTTGGGCTACCATTGCTTTTGCTTTCGCCGGGCTCGAGCTCTCTTCGACCATGGCCAGCGAGATCAAGGAAGCGTGGCGCAATCTGCCGCGGTCCATCTACGTGACAGCACCTATCGTAGCTTTGATCTACATCATCGGAACATGCTCCATGCTTTGGCTTGTCCCGCGCGATCAGATCAATGTGGTGGCCGGCCCGCTGCAAGCGATCGCTAATGGCGCCGGTCGGAACGGTTGGTGGATTGTCGCCTTCATAGCTTTGCTCCTGACGGTGGCGCGAATTGGCGCTGTCGGGGCGTGGCTCGTCGGGTCGTCGCGAGTCGCGTTCGTCGTCGGCCTGGACCGATATTTTCCGGAAGCCTTCAGCCGCATTCACCCTCGCTGGCGGACTCCTCACGTGGCCATTCTCGTCCAGGGAATAATTGCCGTGTTCTTTCTTCTCCTTTCCGTGCTCGGCAAAGGCACGACCGTCGAGACCGCGTTTCTCATCCTCATCGACATGTCTCTGCTGATTTACTTTGTGCCTTACCTCTACTTGTTTCTCTGTTTCATGGTTCATTGCTGGAAACGCGATCGCGGACCGTTGCTAGTTCCCGGCGGGAAAGCCGGCGTACTTTTGTCCGGCATGTCAGGTTTCGGCATTACGCTCTTTGCAATGGTAGTCGCGATGTTTCCTCCGCCTGGAACCGCTGAGATTTGGCTGCACGAGTTGAAACTCGGCGGGGGGGCCATTCTGCTTCTGGGCGCGGGCCTGGTTATTTATTGGCGGGCACGAACAAAAATACCTCGTTGAAAAGCGATTTGGTCGCTTGACGTATCCGAGAGCCGGTTAAGGTATGCCCGCGTATGTCCCTGGTTCGGATTGCAGGTGTTGTTCTCGGCGTTGCGGCGCTGTCGTCCGTCGCCTACGCGCGAAAAAAAGATCCGGAGTTTGCGACCTCCGCCAATGATCCGGTATTGCGAGCACGAATCGTGGCGCTCGGCCCAAACATTGATCCGGATGAGGCACGACGTGTGGCCGAGATTGCCTACACGACCGGCCGCGACCTAAAGAAGGAGTGGCGAGTTGTGTGGCCGCCTGGAGTGCAAAACTTTCTGGTGAACACGGGCCAGCGCAAAGGCGGTTTGTGTTTTCAATTTGCCGAGCGTCTCCTTTGGCGACTAAGCGCGCAAAACTGGAACACGGTCGAGTTTCATTGGGCGGAATCCTTTGAGAGAACGGCTTCGGAGCACAACGTCATTGTTGTCACAGCCAAGGGTCAGAACTTCTATCAGGGCATTATTCTCGATAACTGGCGCTACGGCGGCCGCCTTGTGTGGGGGCCACTGCTAGAGGACCCGCATTATCAGTGGCACGAGAACAAGGGGCAGTTCCAGAAGGTCGTAGACCGGCGGCCGCGGCCAACTCCTTCCGTTACGCCAACTTCGAGTGCTACTCCCGCAGTAGCGGAGTAACAGAACCTACCTGGGCCCCGGCGAAGGCGTCGGTTTTTTCTTGAGAACGCGATTCGGCGTTGGCGCAGGTTTTGGCGTGTAGGTCTGCTGCGGGCCGGTTCGCCTTAGGATGGGCCCCGGCGAAGGAGTTGGTGTCGAATTGGTCCCTGGCGGCTTGGTTGTTCCAGGCGGTTGGTTAGTAGGGGGAGGAGGATTCTTGGACGGGCGCGGCGGAACCGGAGGATTCTGTTTTGGATTGTGGCCAGGCGGGTTGTAGATCGGAATCGGGAAAATGTTCGGACCGACGGAAATGGTGGGGCCGTTGTAAACGGCAGGCGGAGGTTGCTGGGCTACCGCCATGATAAGTGGCGCACTCGGCAGCGGTTTGAAATCCGTGATCAATGGATGGGTGCGCATGAGTTGGTTGACATCAAAGTTCACGGGCATGGGCAGCGTGGCCGCGCCGGCTGGGATATCGAGCATTTGGCCGCCAAGCACCTTTCGCCAGTCACTCGGTTTGCTTTTCAGCGCGACCCGCGAGGAGCCTTCCAAATTGTAGAGCTTGCTCCGGCTGCTGCGGCTTCCTTCGAAAATTACCGTCGTCCCCGTTATCGCGACGGTGACAGCGCTGCTCCGGATCGTGCCGCCGCCGGAATCCTTCGGGACCCGCAACAGAATCGAGCCGGTATCGACCTTCGCGGTGCGGCCGGATTTGTTGAAACTGAAGATCGTGTTCGCGCCGAGACGCGTGATGGTGAGATCGGGGAAGGTTAGTTCCGAACGCGAATCGCCCCCGGTCCGGACCCCGGTATCCTCGGAAACTTTGTCGTTCAACGCAGCCTCCCGCGCCGCGGCGTTTTCCGGAACAAGTTTCACTTCGTGGACGATTTGAGTGACTTTCGCTTCTTTTGAACCTGCCGCGATCGCAGTGGGATACGGCAGAACAAGAGCAGCGCACGCGATGGATCCGGCCAGAATTTTTGAAATAGATTTCATATGGCGTTGTGGTTCGGGTAGGACCCGAGAATGCGCCCGGCGCCGCCGAATTGTCGAGCTTAAACGCGGGCGGCGCCCAACTTAGAATGCCGGCGCTTTCATGAGCGCGAGCGCGATCATGCTGGCGAAGAAAGCGAGAAGCGCCACCGCGACGGCGGCAAAGACTGCGTTGCGCGCCGGATCCTTTTTTGTTTTTCGGCCCTGGAATGGCGAAGCATTTGCGAAATCCGCCGGCCGCGCGCTCGAATCACTCGGCCGAGTCGCGACTTCTTCAAGATGCGGCAACGGTTCCGCGGCGCTGGAGGGCTCGCATTCAAAAGAAGCTTCGACTTTCCCGAACCGGATCCGGTCGCCGGCACGCAACTGCACCCCGGTCACAGACTGGCCGTTGACCAGCGTGCCATTCGTCGACCCGAGGTCCTTGAGATAACAACTCTCCGCTACCACGGCCAGTTCCGCGTGCCGGCCAGACACGGACGTGTCATCGAGCGGGATGGAATTGTCCGGTGACCGGCCAATCGTGTAAGTCTCCTCGACGAGATCGTGGGAAATGGATTCGCCGGCTTCGGTCCGGATCGTGAGCTTCGGCATGGGGCCATTTTCACCCCAACGCCGCGCGGAAGGCAATGCTTCTGTAGCCGCTTCGCTATGCGAAGCGTTGCAATAAGCACGAGCACGAGCAAGAGCAAGAGCAAGAGAAGGAGAAGAGTGCGCTCATTGACCCACCCCGGGCGCGCCCCCATAGTGCACCGCTTTATGTCGATCGAGCTGACCCGGAATTTCTGCATCATCGCGCATATCGATCACGGGAAGACGACGCTCTCGGATCGGTTGCTCGAGCGCACCGGCACGATCCATGAACGCGATAAACAGGATCAGCTCCTCGATTCGATGGACCTCGAACGCGAGCGCGGCATCACCATCAAAGCGCATCCGGTCACGATGCAATACACCGGCAAGTCGGGCGAAACCTACCGGTTGAACTTGCTCGACACGCCGGGCCACGTCGATTTTGCCTATGAAGTTTCGCGGTCCCTCGCGGCGTGCGAAGGCGCGCTGCTCATCGTGGACGCGGCCCAAGGCGTCGAAGCCCAAACCGTGGCGAACGTGCATCTCGCGCACAAACAGGGACTGACGATCGTCCCGGTGATCAACAAGATCGATTTGCCAAACGCCGACGTTCCTTCAGTTCACCGCCAACTGGAAGAAATCCTGGCCATCCCGGCCGAGGAAGCGATTGATGCGAGCGCGAAGATGGGAATTGGGATCGACGATATCCTCGAAGCGATCGTGGCGCGCATTCCCGCGCCAGCCAAGCCGAAGGACGAAGTTCTGCGCGCGTTGGTTTTCGATTCGGTGTTTGACGTCTATCGCGGCGTGGTCGGTTACGTCCGCGTCGTTTCCGGAAAAATGGAACACGCGCAGGCGATCAAGCTGATGCGGAACGACGCGCGCTACGAGATCAAGGAAGTCGGCGTGTTCACCCCGAAGATGTATCCGCAACCGCGGTTGAATGCGGGGGACGTCGGCTATTTCATCGCCAACATCAAATCCACCGCCGAACTGAAAATCGGCGACACGATTACCGATGCACGCCACTCCGCCACGAAACCGTTGCCGGGCTTTCAGGAAATCCATCCGATGGTATTCAGCGGCATTTATCCGATCAACACCGCCGACTTCGAGCACCTCAAGACGGCCATCGGGAAACTTCGGCTGAACGATTCGGCGTTCGTTTATCAACCGGAAAGTTCGGTCGCGCTCGGATTCGGTTTCCGCTGCGGCTTCCTCGGTTTGCTCCACATGGAGATCATTCAGGAGCGGCTCCGGCGCGAATACGACATGGACATCATCGCGACGTCGCCCAGCGTGATTTACGAAATCCTCACCACCCGCGGCGAAATTCTCCTCATCGATAACCCGGCCCATCTGCCCGACCCGAGCATCATCGACGAAATCCGCGAACCGATCGTGAAGGCCTACGTCCTTTGCCCCAACGAAAACATCGGGGACATCCTCCAGCTCATTTTGGAAAAGCGCGGCATCATGGACCACACCGAGTCGCTCGACACCCGCCGCGTCATGCTCCATTGCGAGCTGCCGCTCAACGAAATCCTCGTCGACTTCAACGACAAGATTAAGAGCATCACCCGCGGTTACGGCTCAATGGATTACGAGCACTCCGGTTATCGCGCCGCTAAACTGGTGAAGCTCGACCTTCTCGTGAACGGTGAGCCCGTTGACGCGTTCTCCACGATCGTCCATCGCGATCGCGCCGATGGCCGCGGCCGGATGCTGGCCGCGAAACTAAAGGAAGTCATCCCGCGCCAGCTCTACCAGGTCGCGATCCAGGCAGCGATCGGCGGAAAAATTATTGCGCGGGAAAGTGTTTCCGCGTTGCGAAAAAACGTAACCGCGAAATGCTACGGCGGCGATATCACCCGCAAACGCAAACTCCTCGAGAAACAAAAAGAAGGCAAAAAGCGCATGAAAAGCATTGGCAAGATCAACATCCCCCAGGAAGCCTTCATCGAAGTGCTCAAGGCGCAGTAGCCCTTTCGACGCCGACTTATCCACACCCATATCTGGGGTGCGGCCCTCCCTCTGACCGCGCTGGAATGTGGAAAAAGCGAAACTTCGGCAAAATTTTGTTGTTGCCAAGAAGCGCACATTTCCTGTACACAGAAGTATCGGTGCGCGATAGCGTGCCGAATCGTTCGGCGGAAGAGCCGATACGAGTGGTCGACGACTGATCTTTGTTAACGCTGTTCAGCCTGCCGGCGGTGAGGAGTTCGCTCCTCGACTCGTACCGGCTCTGACGCTGAATAGCGTTCTTTGTCAGGAAAGAGGGGCCGCCCGCAGCACTAACTACGAGCGACCCCCGCAGATTTCCACGTCGTTCACGAACTCGCGTCGTGGAGACGCGCGCCCGAATGAATGCGCGGATGGATCCGACAATTCATCTAACCACTTCTGGCCGGTCGGCGTCAACGGAGTTCAGCCACCTCGTACGAAAGGATCCCATGAAGACAAGTGCATGGCATTCGATTCGCCCCGGTGAAACCGTGCACCACGATAACACGGCATGCACCGAGGGAAATAACATCGAGACGCATTACCGCAGGCCGGGGACAGGCGGGCGACCGCTCTGTCACCACTGCAAGCAGCTCGATGACGCGGGGAAATAACCGCGCGGCTTAGCCGCAAAAACCGGCCGCGGTGGGAAGTGATCCCCACCGCGGTTCGGGAATCCAGAGGTCACTTAGGAACAAAATACAATGGCTAACAATTTACACATTTCGTACGATCTCCACAAGCCGGAGAAGAACTACGAGGCAGTCATCGCGAAGATCAAAACCCTCGGGAATTGGGCGAAAGTCCATTACTCGTACTGGTACGTGAATTCAGGGTACACAGCACGACAAGCCTGTGATGCTGTGTGGAGCGTAATGGATGCTGATGATTCCTTGTATGTCGTTGACGCCACGAACAACGCTGCGTGGTGGCAGAATCTGAATGCCACAGCATCAAATTATATTATCGACCAGTGGCCGAAATAGTACCGCGGGGGCGAACTCCAAAGCGCAGTTTCCTTTAATCAGGAAAACGCTTTCGGCCAGCCGCCGTGGGCTTTGATTGATTTGTCGATCTCGTTCATCAGGCGACCGGTCTCGCCGAGAGCGAAAATGATCCGCGGATAGGTGGTCATGTCGCCAAAAGAAAGGGTGCGGTCGATGCGGTCTTTCAGCCAGCGTTGTGCAGGGAGATAGCCGCCGATGGGAAATTCCCAAATCGCCGGCGCGATACCTTCGAAATATTGCTCGCCGTTGATCCAGACGCGGCCGGGATGTCGATCCCTACCGCTTGATAACGGAGCTTGATAGCGAACTTCTTCGATCTCGTTGCTGCCTTTCACTGGAAATGAAACGCCGTTGCCATTCCCATTCTTGCGCGCATGCAGATCGACCAGGCGACCGCCGAACCCGGTGAGCTCCCGAAAGAGCGCATAGTGACGAGTGAGCGGCGCGCGCGGGAAATCACCGCGCAGGAATTCGGCATAGCGGGTCCGATAACCCGGCGAATGAAAAACTGCATAGATATAATGAAAAACCAACTCCGGTCCGATCTCCTGCTTCGAAGGTTTCCCAAGACCGTCCCGAACAAACTTCGAATTTAGTCGCTCACAGAACTCATTGATAAACTCGGCGCTGAAATTAGGCCGGCGCGTTTCCTGTTCTGCCTGTTCGCGCACGAACAGGTCGTCATCAGCGAGTTTGCCATTTGGATATAGGTAAACCGGAGCCACGTAGCTTCCGTCGTAGGGTGTCGCGAGTTTGTGCTGACCGACTGGCAGCACTGTGGCGAAGACAGAAAACGCCTGAGTCGCTTGTCGAGTGACGATGAGGCCGATATTCTCGAAGCGCAGATGATGATTGAGCTCTTCGCGAGGACGATCGAACGCGAACTTTCCGTACAGCATGAACCTTTCATCGAAAGGCCGATAGAGACACCGTTGCGGAGTGAGAGATTTTGGAATAGCCGCGCGCGCCTTCCTGACAGTCCATTCGTGATTCTCTGCCAAGCTATAACGTTCCAAAAACTGCCGTGCCGGTAGCTCCGGATTCGCCAGATCGCGCAGGCGCTTCTTCGCCTCTTCGAAATCGAAGGCAATCGCGAACGAATCGCGATGGGAGTTCGGGCCAATAACAGTGACCGGCATTGCATCCGGGACGGCCCACCCACACTCGTATTCTTCGCTCAGCGACAAGTCACGCGGCAAAAAATAATAATTGGGCGAGATCGGGTTCAGTTTTGTCCATCTCGTGTTGTCGATGGTATGTCCATCCAGCCATTTGTATTTCACGTCGCGTTTCGGGCTGTAGAGATGCGCGTGGCGGACTATGCATCCCTCTCTTCTCGTTTTCTTCGCTGGATGCTTGATGAAAATGCCGATGGCGACGCCTTGTTGAATGTCGAAGACGTTCTTATCCGGCGCGCCGGTTTCAGGATCGACCTCCTTCTTCTTTGAATTGCCGTGGAGGTCGACGAGATAAATCTCATCAAACGTGCCCATGAGATTCTGGCGCATGCCACGGAACGTTGGGTTATCGAGATAACCGTGATTCGTGATGAATCCGAGAATGCCCTGGCCAGTTTGCTCGATGCGCCACTGGGCCCAGCGAATGAATTTTACATAATCATCCTGCAACCATTTCGGATTGCGCTCGCCCAGCGGCTTGCCGTCGCACTGGTAGTAGTCGCGCACGAGGCGGCCGATCCATTCGCCTTTATTTGCGCTGTGGCCGGAATAGGGCGGGTTGCCGAGAACGACGAGCACTGGCTTATGTTTCTTGATTTCATAGGCGGAGTTGGCCTCGTTCGAAAGCATCCGCAAAGGGCCGAGCTGCTCGGCGGTTTTCTCCAGATCTTCCAGCGTATTAGTCAGAAACACGTTAATCCGCTCGTTCTGGCGAGGCTCGTAACTCCAGTTTTGGCGCCAGAGCTCGGGCTGATCGCGCGCGGCGAGAGCGAGGCCCAGTTTGAAATGCGCGACGGCGTAGGGCGCCATGAGCAATTCAAAACCGAAGAGGCGCGGGAGGAGATGCTCGTGCACGTAGTCCCCCCAAGCACCGAGATTGCGGCTGCGTTCAAATTGCGAACGGATGAAATCGAGAACGCGATAGAGAAACGTGGCGGTGCCAGTGGCCGGATCGAGAATGAGGACGCGATGCGATTCTTCTCGAACTTCTTTCTCGCCCTCTTTCCGCGTGACGGTGATCTTGCTGCGGTCGGCCAGTCCGGTCTTTAGCGCGAACTTGTCTTTCAGGACATGATCGATGCTTTCGACGATGTAATTAACAACCGGCTCCGGCGTGTAATAGACACCGCGCAATTCTCGCAGCTTTGGGTCATAGGCCTGCAAGAATGTTTCATAGAAGTGCACTACCGGGTCGGTGCGGCGTCCACGCTTGCCGAAGTCGCGGAGGATGTCGTCGATGTCGGCGTAGGCGAGCGTCTGGATAATATCATCGACGAAACCAGCGAACGGTTCGTCGTCCAGCTCGGTGCCGGTGATCTGCTCGAAGAAAGTGCGAAGGAACGGGTTCGTGCGCGGAATGAGTTTCCGCGCCTGTTCGCGGCTGAATCGCCCGCCAGGGCTGGCGGCGCGCGCCGAGAAGAGGCCGTAGGCGAGAGTCTGCGCGAACATGTCGGCGAATTCGGCGACTGCTTCCTTCTCCTTGATTTTGTCGGGCTGCACGTCCAACTCCGGCAGCAAGGTCGCGGCAAAGGCGGCGCGCCAATCACGCAATTGCTGCGAGGCTCCGCCGTTCGTGTAGGCCTCCGCGATGATGTCACGAATTAAATGGGTAAAATGCGCGAGCCGCACGGCGAGATCGTGCGCCGTAGTGATTCGCAACGGTTTCTCGATGAGAAAAGAATCGATGAGCTGGATCGCTTTCGCCTGTTCGTCAGCGTCGAAAACAATTTTGCCGCCCGGTCCGACACGCCCTAGACCGACACGGCCCTCTTCCTTGGACTTCCCGTCTCGCTGGACGAACCAGCGAAACTCGAGGTAATCCGTGAGAAGAAGATTCGGAAGGTGCTGCCGGTAGCGGGCAAGCTGTTCATTTTTTTCCACCTGCGTTAGATCGACGCCGACATCCTTCGCCTCGACGTAGCCAATCGTGAGGCGATCTTTTCGACGCGATACCACGTAGTCAGGGGCACCGCACTTCTCGCGCTTCGGCTCGTTCGTGGCGTCAATCGCGTGTCGCGATTCGAGAAACGCCTGCAGGTAGGATCGGTAGGTATGCTCGGTGGCATCGCCGCGGCTGAGCGCCCTCTCAATGGCCTTTAGATATTCCGTGACAGACATGGCGTGCGGCGATGATCGCGCGTTTTCGTGGGAACAGGAATCGAATACATCAAGTGTTCACCGCAACCGTGGCACCGACAATCCTGTTTGCAAAGCGGGCGGAGCGGTTACGTTCGGCTTTTCATGTTCACCAAGAAATACGTCAAGCACGGGCATCTCATGATCCGGCATGCGGAGAAACTGTTGCGCTATCGGCGCGATGTGATGAGCGAGAACACGATGGGAGATTTTCGGCTCCAGATCGAGGCGCTCCGCCAGAGTTTGAAGGACCGCAACGAGGCGAAAGCGAAGGAGGAAACCGATCGGCTCCACGATCTTTACGCGAAACACTTGCCCGCTCCCAAGGACGCGTCCTGGCGCGAGAATGTGGAAGTGATTCTGGTGGCCGTGGTCGTCGCGATCGGGGTGCGGTCCTATTTCCTTCAGCCATTCAAAATCCCAACGGGCTCGATGCAGCCGACGTTGAACGGGATCATCGGGCATCGCGCGTTCGTTGCGAACGAAGCGGAGATCCCCATCGATCAGCTGCCGCAGTATGAGAAGCGCGCCGACGGCTGGTATTGGAAAAGTTATCCGGCAGACGGCTCCAAGCCCAACATCCTGCGCCAGGTCGCGGAGTTCTTCGTCTTCGGCCGCAACTACATCAACGTCGTCTCCGCGGAGGACGATGAGATCACGGAGGTCAGAACGAAGAAGATTGCCTTCTTTTTTATCTTTTCCGAAATCTACTTCCGGAACCAGGCCCCGATCCGTTTCGTGTACGCTTCGCCCGACACGCTGCTCGCGGATTTCAGAGTGGAAAAAAACATGCGCTATAAGAAAGGCCAGGTCATCGCGCGCGGCGCCGTCGACACTGGCGATCAGGTTTTCGTCGATAAATTCAGCTACAATTTTATCCGGCCGCACCGGGGCGATGTCTTCGTTTTCCGGACCGACAATATTCCGGACATTCCGCCCGATCGCATGACCGGCGAACATTCCTTCTACATTAAACGTCTGGCCGGTTTGCCGGGGGACACTTTGAAAGTCCAGCCGCCGCTTCTCTACCAGAACGGTCGATTGGCCGAGGGTTTCGGATTCGAGCGGGTCATGGCAGCGAAGCCGCCTTATCACGGGTACACTGGGCAAGGAACTTATTTGGATCCGACAAAGCCTTTTACTGTGCCGCAACACAGTTACTTCGCGATGGGGGATAACAGCGCGCACAGTTCCGATAGCCGTTATTGGGGTCCGGTGCCCGAGCCGAACCTGGTCGGGCGCGGGCTCTTCGTTTACTGGCCCTTCACCTGGCACTGGGGAATCATTCGTTAGGCCAGGCCAATGCTCTCGAGCATTCCGCGCATCTATCCGCTGCTCGGACTTTGCGTCGGGTATCTCGTCGTCCTTTTTTTTAATCCGATCCGGCTCGCGTTGCGGGACGGTCTGCGGTGCATCCTGCGGTTTAAACGCATCTGGGTGACGTTCGCGCTCCTCGGCTTCGCTTACTCGGTTTTTCAGTTTGCCACCTTCACGCCCCTTCACGGGATGGCGGATCTGGATTTCAGCCAGGTCACCGCGCCGAGCACATGGGAATGGCCGGCCTTCGTGGAGGTTTGGCGAGAAGTGCCATTGCCGACGCTGGAAGGCGTCGCCGGGATTTTCGATAACGCCACCACGACCTATCCACTTTCGATCATTGCAGCCGTGCTGCTGATCATCAACTGGCGCGGTTTGCACGTCGCGCTCATCCGCGCGCTCGGAAAACGTTACGGCTTTTGGGGATACCTGATCTATCTCGTGTTCCTAATCAGCGCGATCGCGACCTTGATGAAACCGATCGCGTTCTGGCGATTGCCGGAGTGGGGGACAACTGAGCCGGCGGCACGGCTCCTGCGAATGTCGGCGACCGTCGACGCGGTCGCGTTCATTTTCGAATATCTCTTCGGCGTTTACATCCAGGTTTACCTGATCACGGTTTGCCTGGCGTGGATCAAGGGCCTGAGCTTTGGCGAACAAGATCTGTTCGGCTTCGCCATGCGACGATTCAGTTACGTGCTCGAGTGGGCCGGCATCGTGGTGCTGGTGAGCACGGTGATCGTCCGCGGCCCTCTCTTGCTCGCGTATTTCATGAATGTGCCGGACGTGCTCGATTATCTGCCCGGCGAGCGCTTCATCATGTGCGCGCTCATCATCGCCTTTTGCTCGATGCAAGTTTCGCTCGTCTTGCATAACGAGACGCTGCGAGCCGCGTTCCATGCCCACAAGGAATTTGTCCGCACGAATCTATTCCGGCTCGGCTGGTTCTTACTCATCGCGGCGATCCACTATTTTTTCCTGATCGCGTTCGACGCGATTGTCCGCGCCGCAATCGCCGATCGCATCGTGGCCGTGATCGGCTGGAAAATTATTTACGTCTGCCTGCGTGGATTGGTGACCGGCTGGCTCCTCGCTTCGTGGGTCTGTCTTTTCCGGCAATGCGAGACGCGTCGGATCAACCAGGAGACGTGGATCCAATCCGAGATAAAATATTAGTCCGTGAATGCCGCCAAGATCACGCGAGATAGTAAGTCGAACCTCGCGCTCGCTTTTGTCGCGCTCGGGCGGGAACGCCGAAACGACATAACCATCTTCTACGCGTTCTGCCGCGTCGTGGACGACATCGCGGATTCCGCTGAGGCGACCTTCGGCCAAAAAGCCGCCGATCTCGGCGCGTGGCGAACCTGGATTCGCGAGCCCACGGGCGGCGAACCGGCTCTCGCTCGCGACGTGCGCGGGCTTTACGCGAAGTACGCAATCACGCCGGCAATGCTCGACGAAATCATCGACGGCGTGGAGATGGATCTGGGGAACGTGCGGTATCAGACCTTCGAAGATTTGCGGCTCTATTGTTATCGCGTCGCCAGCGCCGTCGGCCTGGTAAGCATTGAGATCTTTGGATATCGCAATTCAGCCTGCCGCGACTATGCGGTTCAACTGGGGTTAGCCTTGCAGATGACAAATATCATTCGCGATGTCGGCAAGGATCTCACTAGCGGTCGGATTTATTTACCGCAGGAAGATCTGGCGCGATTCGATTATCCCGAGACCAATCTCGGCCAGCGCGTATACAGCGATGCTTTCGTGCGCCTGATGGAATTTGAGAGCGACCGCGCGGAGGATTTTTTCTCGCGGGCCGCGGCGTTACTGCCGCGGGAAGATCGTCGCTCCATGGTGGCCGCGGAAATCATGGCCTCGGTCTATCACACGCTGCTGCGCCGCATGAAAAAAGATCGATTCCGCGTTTTCGATAAGGAGTACAGACTGAGTAAGATTCAAAAGAGCGGGCGGATCGCGGGCCAACTTCTTCGACTTTGCTTGAATGCGAAGCGCTAAATCACCGTCAAAATTTATCCGAGACAATTTCATCCGGCACATCATGAAGAAGAATCTTTTGCTTATGATCGCGATCGCCTTGTTCATCGCGGTGGCTTTTACATCCTGTGATACCGCAACCGGTCAGGGTGCAGGTTGGGGAGCGGCGACCGGCGCGGTCATCGGGGGCCTTACCTCGCATCATAGCGCCGAGGGTGCCGCAGTTGGCGCATTGATCGGCGCTAACACCGGCGCAATCATCGGCGCGTCGATTGATGAAGCGAACGCCGTTCGTTACGGTCCGCCACCGCGCGGCGGTTTCCCATTCGCACATCCGACCGAAAGGCCCGGCTTTTACGTGAGCCCATATCCGCCGCATCGCGTTTACAATTTGCGTCATGTTCCGCCTGGCGGACTCGTCGAAGACGAAATGGGTGGCGGCTACTTTCGCAAGCCATAGCCGGTAGGGCGAGACGCCGTCGAGCCGCCGCGGTTTGGCGTGTTTCTCCGGCGCGCTCGACCGCGTCTCGCCCTATCGCTTCCGCAACTGATCGACGATCGCCTGCGCTTCGTCGGTCATCTTCAGAAGTTCCGGCCAGGTCCGATGATAGTTCTCGCCTGGAAGTTTCCGCGTCGCATCGAAGCCCATGTGCGATCCGATATTTTGCGACGTGGGCGCGTGATCGAGCGAATCGCTCGGGTTGCGAATGATTGTGCTGTCCCGCTCCGGATCGGTATTGGCGCATAGGCGAAACAGGACTTCGCTCGTGTTGTGCACGTCGCAGTCCTCATCCACGACCACAATGTATTTACTGAACATCATCTGCCCCATGCCCCAGAGCCCGTGCATCACCTTGAAAGCCTGATACGGATATTGTTTCCGAATGCTGACGAACACGAGATTGTGAAACACGCCTTCGGGCGGCAGCGTCATGTCCACCAGCTCCGGGAAATTCATTTTGAACACCGGCAAAAAAATCCGGACGCTCGCGTCGCCCATGTAAAAATCCTCCATCGGCGGAATGCCGACGATCGTCGTGGGATAAACCGCATCGCGCCGGTGCGTGATCGCGGTGAGATGAAAGACCGGGTAATCCTCGAGTGCCGTGTAGAACCCAGTGTGATCCCCAAACGGTCCCTCGGGCCGCATCTCGCCGGGCTGCACGTAACCTTCCAGCACGAAATCCACGTCGCCCGGCACTTCGAGATCGATCGTCTTGCACGGCACGAGCTCGACTGATTTCTTGCGAATGAATCCCGCGAAAAGAATTTCATCCAGTCCGTCCGGCAACGGAGCCGTCGCCGCAAACGTGTAAGCCGGATCGCCCCCGAGACAGACCGCCACCGGCATTCGCTCACCGCGTTCGTAATAACGCTTCCCGTGTCGCGCCCCAACCTTGTGGACCTGCCAATGCATTCCAGCCGTTAGGTCGTCGTAAACCTGCATCCGATACATCCCGACATTCCGCGCGCCCGTTTCCGGATCGCGCGTATGCACATTGGGCAACGTGATGAACCGGCCGCCATCCTTCGGCCAGCATTTCAAAATGGGCAGGTCAGCGAATGTTAGTCTTGTTGGAGCTTGGGATTTGGAGCTTGGGATTTCCTCAAACAGATGCACCACTTCCTGGCACGCGCCCTCTCTCGCATGCTTCGGACGTGCATGCAGCAAATTGAGTCCTTGTTTGAGGAGGCTCCAGCCTTCGCGCAGGTCCGTCGGCGGTTTCGCTTTCAGGATCAGTTGAATTTCCTGCGCGAGATCGTCGATGCTATCGAGCTTGAGCGCCATCGCCATCCGACGCCGCGATCCCATCGTGTTGATCGCCACTGGAAACTGCGACGGCCGCCCATCAATCGTCGGCTGCTCGAACAGCAATGCTTTCCCGCCATCGGACGATTTCATCTCGCGATTCGCCCATTCGCTGATGACCAGGTCGGTCTCGACCGGGACCGAAACGCGCGTCAATTCGCCAGCCTGATCGAGCGCCTCGAGGAATTGGCGGAAGGATCCGTAAGCCATCGCGCAAAGATGGCGTTTCCGCCGGAGAACAACAAGTCCGCTCGCCGGGTCGCGCTTAGTAGCGCGGCTGCGTCATGACCTGGATGGAAACCACGCGCCCGCCCTGGAAGGTCACCGTTTTCGACGGATAGGCGACCCGCGGCGGAATGTAGGAATAGAAAAATGGATCGTAAAACGGATCGCCGATAATGGCGAAGCGATGGCCGCCATGACGATGAAATACTACGCCGCCTCCGAAATATCCGCCGTAACCGAACGGGCCGTACGGATAAGGATAGTACGAATTCGCGTAATAGTAGTCGTTGTAGATCCAGGTCTCGACCGGTTTTCCGCGCGCTACGCCGGTCGCTTTCTGGTCTGGCGTTCCCCAGGCGACCCAAACTGCGTCCATCGACATTCCTTCACGGATCTTTCCCACTTTCACCAATTCCTGGTCGCGCGGCGACAATGTTTGGAAAATCTCGGGATGATCCGAGATCCGCTGTTCAGGAGTGGCACAACCGGTGAGAACGAATGCGGTGGCGCAAAGACAGAGAGTCAGCGCCCGAAGAAAAATTTGACGCTTCATGTTGAAAAAGATACGGCGGTCGGTGGTTGAGTCAATCGGTGCATCTTGATTCAATCGTAACACGACCGTAACCTTGCGCCTCTAATGGAAGATCGATACGGCCATCGCATTTCGTATTTGCGCGTTTCGATCACGGACCGTTGCAACGAGCGTTGCACCTACTGCATGCCGCACGAATTGCAGGAGTGGCTCGCGCGCGAGGACGTGCTGACTTACGAGGAAACATTGCGGCTCATTCGCATCGCGGCGGAGCTCGGCGTTTCCAAGCTGCGCATCACCGGCGGCGAACCGTTGACGCGCCGCGACGTGCTCGGTTTCGTTCAGCGGTTGCCGGCCATTCCCGGCATCAACGATATCGGCATTTCGACCAATGGTACGTTGCTCGCGCGCTGGAGCCGTCGCCCTGGGGGCGACGCGGGATCGACGTTGCAAGGCGCTTCGCACAGCGAAGCGGCTCCAGAAGAAACCATGGCGGCCGCGCTGCGAGCGGCGGGGGTAAATTCCGTCAACATTTCGCTCGATACCCTGGACCGCCAGGCCTACGCGCAAACGACCGGCCGCGATTTTCTACCGCAAGTTCTGGACGGCATCGACGCTGCAATCGCCGCGCAGATTCCCTTGATCAAACTGAACTGCGTCCTGATGCGTGGCCGCAACGAAGATCAATTGATTCCGCTCGTGGAATTCGCCGCGAAACGGAATCTGATTCTGCGCTTCATCGAGCTCATGCCGGTGAGTCACAGCGATGTCCTCGACGAAAATAATTTTCTGCCGATTGCCGAAGCGCGACGAAATATTGAGGCGCATTTCGGGACGCTCATTCCCGAACCGACCTTTCGCACGAACGGCCCGTCCACTTATTACAAGGTCGGGTGCCGTGATCAGCGGCTCGGTTTTATCGGCGCGATGACGAATCTGCATTTCTGCGAGAGCTGCAACAAACTCCGCCTCACTTGCGACGGAAAACTCCGGCCGTGCCTCGGCAGTTATCTCGAATTCGACATCATGAAAGTGCTACGGGCGGGCGCGAGCGACGCTGAGCTGCGGCAGTTTTTCCTCGACGTGGTCGAACGCAAACCGGAGCAGCACGACTTCCGCGAAAACTATCAGCCCGGGCGGATGATGGTCGCCATCGGCGGGTGACAGGGAAGTGACGAGTGACCTGTGACCAGTGACCAGAAAGCCAGGCGGCTCACTCATATCGGCGGCGACGGCCGGGCGAAAATGGTCGACGTGTCGGCAAAACCATTGAGCGCGCGCACCGCAATCGCAGAAGGGCGGATCGTGCTGGCGAAAGAAACCGTGACGCTGATTCGCCAGAACGAGATCGCGAAAGGCGATGTAATCGCGACGGCGCGGTTGGCCGGCATCCAGGCGGCCAAACGAACCGCGCACCTGATCCCGCTCTGTCACACGATCCCACTCAGCGAAGTGAAGATCGACATCGAGTTGGCGAAAAACGCGGCGACCGTTAACTGCACCGCCCGGACCGTTGCGCAAACCGGTGTCGAAATGGAAGCGCTCACCGGCGTGACGGTGGCGCTGCTAACCATCTACGACATGTGCAAGGCTGTGGATAAGGAGATGGAGATTGGCGAGGTGCGGTTGGTCGAAAAGACAAAGCGCGTGGTGAGTCGTCGCGAATGACGAAGCCCGAATGACGAATGACGAAGGAATGACGAAACCCGAAATCCGAAATCGGAGCCGCGCAATTCTTTGCTCATTCGGGCTTTGTCATTCATTCGTCATTCGTCATTGGAAAGCCCGGCCTCGCCTGCTTTGCAGGCTGCGTTACGGGTCATTCGTCATTTCGGGTTCTTGACGTATGCAAGTCACCGTCGGCATCATCACCGTTTCCGACCGCGCGACTTCCGGCGAATACGAAGATCTCGGCGGACCGGCCCTCAAGGAAACAGCCGAGAAATATGGCTGGCAAGTCTTGAGTGAAGCGATTGTTCCGGACGACGTCCCGCGCATCCAGGAAACGATTCGCTCGTTTTCCGATCAGGGATGCGGACTCGTCCTTCTCACTGGCGGAACTGGTGTGGCTGTTCGCGATGTCACGCCGGAAGCAATCCGCGCGATTATGCGCGTCGAGATTCCCGGCTTCGGCGAAACGATGCGGCGCGAGTCCATAAAAATCACGCCGAACGGAATTCTCTCGCGCAGTCTTGCGGCCATCGTGGAACGGGCGCTGGTTATCGCGTTGCCTGGTAAACCTTCCGGCGCCGTGGAATGCCTGAGCTTTGTCGTCGGCGCGATCCCGCATGCCGTCGCGCTCGCGCAACGCGTGCCGACGTCGTGCTAGTTAGATCGTGATCAGCGTCAGTTCCGGCGGGCAATTCCACCGGAACGGAATGCGATATGTGCCAATGCCGGCATTGACGTAGAGCGGACCACCCGGCGTTTCGTAGAAGCCGTGCTCATAAGCGCCGACGCCTTTCGGCAAAACCAGGGCGCCGTAGATCGGCAACCGGACTTGTCCGCCGTGCGAGTGGCCGGCGAGGATCAGATCGAAGCGGCGGCCGACGCCATTCGCGACCTGCGGATAATGGAGCAAAAGAATTTGCCGCTTCGCGCGCGGTTCTTTAAAGGCGCGAACGCCGCGGCGACCGAGACCGACGAGTTCCAGATTGTGTTCGGCGAGCAACGCGGAGTCGTCGGCCAGCCACGCGCCGCCGGTTGCGTTGAACGCTTCGGTGAAATCCGCGCGCACAACCCCGCTTTGATAATCGTGATTGCCAGGCGAGCCGTAAACCGGCGCGGTGATCTGCCGGATGAATCCAAACGCTTCCGGCGCGAAGTGCGCTTCTTCAACAAGATCGCCGGTGAAACAAACGAAGTCCGGCGCGAGCTCGTTGATGCTCCGCACAACTTCCGCCGCGTAATCCGCGTCGCCCTTGTAATGGAAATCGCTGAAATGAACAAAGCGACAATTGCCCGTGCCATGCTGCAGTTTCGTGACGCGCAACGCCGTCGTTTCGAACGCCGCCGAGTCCGCACCCAGCACCGCCGGCAATGCCAGCGCACCAAGCCCAAGGAATTTTCGCCGGGAAATCTTGCTCATCTGCTTGTCTGCAGAGCATAGAACATTCTCGTTGCGCTGGGAAGGGATGGTAGGGACGCCGCGCTGCGGCGTCCGGATCGCGATCCCCGGCCTGCCCTCTTCGGACGCCGCAGCGCGGCGTCCCTACCAGATCAGCAGCCGCATGAACTTCGTGCCCTTCTCCGACAGATGGGCGTTCGCTCCGCGACCGGCAATGCGATCCATCGTAAGGATGCCGCCGTCGACACTGCCCGGCTTCATGTAAGACAATTCGGGTTCCAAAACTGCTTTCGCGTTCGGCTGAATCCTCAGCGGCACTCCGGCCCGATTGAATGAAACCTCCCAGCTTGCGGGTTCGCCGTCGCCTCGATCGCGAACCATCCATGGATAAAATTTTGCGAGATCGAAATTGCGCGAGGCTGGCACCAGCACCCGGTAAAGCGTTTCCTCTTCCGCGAGAAATTCCGGAATCGTTAGGTTTGGTCGTTTCTGGAGGGCGAGATAGAGCCGGGCGATGTCGATGCCGACGAGATTCAATCCGTTGTAAAGCCCGTGATGGTTCGGCTCGTTTTTGAAAGAGGCCGCGTGCCACGCCTCGAATTGCCGGCTCAACATCAGATTCAATTCGAGGTGCACATGCGCGCGCGCCTGGTTCAATCCTTCGCCGGTGTGGCCCATCACGCCGAGCTGATCGCGTTGCTGCACATGTTGTCCGGGGCGCACCGAGATCGAGCTGAGATGGCCGTAAAGGCTGTAGTATTTGCAGCCGTCGAACCGATGCTCGACCACTACGTAACGGCCGTAGTTCGAATAACCGGCCACCGAGCTCGCGTGCACGACCACGCCAGGCGCGATCGCGCGGACGGCGTCGAGCGGTTCGCCGCTGGCGTCGCGCTGAAGCGGTTTGATGTCCATCCCTTCGTGCAACCGCGTGTAGATAATTCCAGCGGACGTTTCGACCGGATTACGGACGAAACCGTAACGGCCGCCTTCCCACGGCGTCGACTTTTCGCCGTGATAATCGCGCTCGATGTATTGGTAAAACGCCGGGCCGTCGCCGCGAAGCAGTGCGTCGTTGTCCGTCGGCAAAACGAGGTTGAGCGGCTCCGCGCGACTCGATGCGATCGCGATCAAGCTAAGGAGCAAGGCGGCTCGCATCTTACTTCCGCGCTGGCCAATCCTTCTTCAGCAACTCGATGTCGTTCGCGCTTAGCCCGGACGCGATGTAAATCTTCCCGTCGGAAACGCGCCGATCGATCTGAAGTTCGGCGGCCGGCCGTCCATTGATGAAAACAAAAAGCGAACCACCTCGCCGCTCGATGCTCAACGTATCCAGCGCCAGACGCCCATGCTCATTCAACTCAAACAAGACGCCGTGAGTTCCGTCCGCCGCGCGATAAGTTCGCAGCGCGGTCACGTCGTTTTCCGACAGCGTCGGCACTCTCTCGATCGTCACGTCGCGGCCGAAGAGCCGCAGCTTTGTGGAGAATGCCGGACCGTCCCTGGGGTTCGCTTGGACGTGCGCGCGAAACGTCGAATGCGTTTTCGCCAAACCGCAGGTCGCGAAAGTCAGCGCCAAAAAAACACCAACCGCGACGCTTTTCATGGCCGATTGATAAAGGGTTTGACAGGATTTGTGCAACCCCGAAAGCTTTCGGGGCTGATTAGCCGCTGATGAGCCGGTGCCTTGCTTTTGCCCTCGTGATTTTCGCGATGACGGCTCGTCTTTCCGCCCAGGATCCGACGGCCTCGCCCGAAAAACGCGGATGGTTCAGCCGGCTGCTCCATCCTTTTTCGTCGTCGAATCCGGTGCCGAATTACAAGGACGCGCGGCTCCGCGGTCTCCTCCTGGAGCTCAAGCTCTCGCCTGAGCCGGTGAAATTGTCCGAAGTGCGCCAGCTCCAGGTGAGCCTCTCGCTCAAGAACGTGGCCAAGCGCGCCGTCGTTCTCGATTTTCCGAGCGAGCAACGGTTCGAGATCTATCTGCGTAACTCGACTGAGGCGATCCTCACGATCTGGTCGGATAACCACGCCTTTGAGGACAAACCCGGGACCGTTCTTATCAATCCGTCGGAGCACGTCGATTATCCCGCGACGATTGCGACGCGCGATCTGTCGCCGAACAAAGTGTTCATCTGCGAAGTTTTCTTTCCGCAATATCCCGAGCTGCGCCTCCGGCAGAAGTTCATGACGGCGCCGTAGCGGACGCGACGAACTTTGCGTTTAATTTCCGACTACCACAGTCACCCGCAGGGACACCGGGTCCAACCCTACACGCAGACGCTGCTCCAGCCGTGGATCGAGAGCGCGCGTGAACGCGGGCTGACCGATATCGCGTTTACCGATCACGATCGTTATCACGCCGGGGTTGATTTTGAGGAGCTGGAGAAACTGCGCGCGGCGAATCCCGACATCAAAATTCGCGCCGGGATTGAGCTCGATAATGATCCGGAAACTTCCGCCGGGGGGCGCGCGTGGGTGGAGAAAAACTGGGAGCGGCTCGATTTTGTTCTTGGCTCCGTCCACTATCTCGATCGCCCCGATCAGATGTTCGATAGCGTGCCCGCCGGCGCCAAACAATTTTCCGGACGCGAGATCGACGACGTTTACGCCGATTACTTTCGCCGCATCCGCGAGATCGCCTCGACGGGACTAATCGATTGCCTGTCGCATCTCGATCTGATCAAGATCCACGGCCATCGGCCAACGGCGGCGATCCGCGATCTGGTTTCCGAAACGCTCGATTTGATAGCGGCACGCGGTCTCGCCATCGAGCTATCAACCGCCGGCTGGCGCAAACCAGTGAACGAACTTTATCCCTCCGACGAAATTATTCGGCTCGCGATTGAGAAGGGAATTCGGTTCACGACCGCATCCGACGCGCACTCTCATGTGCAGCTTGGCGAAAACTACGATCGGCTCGCGGAGAAGATGCAACAGTTTGGAATTCGCGAAGTCTGCATTTTCGAACGCCACCAAGCGCAATCAAAATCGTTATAATCCCAAACCACCCAGTCCGAGTCCGCCGGTGATCTTGGTCATTTCGCTTTGCGCTAAATCTTTTCCCTGCGCGATCGCCTGTTTCACGCCACTCAGGACCGCTTCCTCGAGAAATTCCACGTCCTCGGGATCGACGATCTCCTTCGCAATCTTGATCGAGACCACGTCACCGGAACCATTCGCGACGACAGTAACTTTGCCGCCCGCGGCCTGGACTTCGACCGTTTTGTCTTCGAGCTCGGCCTGCGTCTTGGCCATTTGCTCCTGCATCTTCTGCGCCTGCTTCATCAACTTATTGATGTTCATAGTCGGTCAATCAATCGCTCGCGGTTTTAATTTCGCCTTTGAAAATTTCCAGCGCTTCGCGGATCAGCGGATCGTCTTTGAATGTCGACGGCGTTTCCGCCTTTCTCGGCGCGGCCGTTTCGACCGGCGCGACGACCGGAAGTCCTTCCTTAACCACAAACTTTATTTTCCAATCCTGACCGCTCACTTCTTTTAGAACGGCGTCGATGTAATCGCGCGTTTTCGGAATAGAAAGCGATTCCATCGCTGCCTTTTGTTCAGGTGGAAACCCGATCATCAGAAAACGGCCTTCGACGCCGAGCGCCGTGCCTGCCTCTACCCAGCCCGCAATCAATCGCCGGGTGGCGCGCACTTTCTCTACCGTTTTTTTCCACGCATCTTTTGGATCGATCGCTTCCTCCTTGATGTAGCCGGGGTCGGTGACCCCGGCCGGAGTGGACTCAGGAACTTTTTCAACTGGTTTCGTTTTTCCTGATCGCGGGCCGGGATCAGCGATCCCGGCTACAGCGGGCTCCTTTCCATCTCGCAAGGCCGCCAGATTCTCGATCACTTCATTTAGCGTGACCTGACTTAACGTCTGGATCGCTTTGATCACGGCGACTTCGAAATGGAGGCGCTTGTTCGGCGCCCATTTCATTCGGCCTTCGGCGGCGGCGAATTGGTCGATCAATTCGAGCAGCCGATCGGTCTCGATCAAGTCTGCCTGGGTCTCAAGCGATTTTTGCAGGTCCGGATTCAAATCTTCGGCCAGCGCTTCAGGTTTTACTTTGCCGACGAGCAAATCGCGCAGGTACGAGATCAGGTCGGACATGAGTTTCATCATATCCTTGCCGTTGTCGGCCTCGGCATGGAGCAGCTCGAGCGCGGCCGGCGTGTCGCCGCGCAGAATCTTTTCCGTGAACTGCGCCACGGTTTGTTCGCTCGTAAAGCCGAAGACATTCAACACGTCCGGCTCCTCGATCTTGTCGCCACAGAACGCGACCAGTTGATCGAGCATCGACTCGGCGTCGCGCAATCCGCCATCGGCGCCCTTTGCGATCGCGTGCGCAGCCGCCGGATCGAGCACGATCTTTTCCTTGCCCGCTATGAATTGCAGATGTTGCGCGATCAAATTCGCCGGGATGCGATGAAGATCGAAGCGCTGACAACGACTGAGAATCGTCGGCAAAACCTTCTGCGGCTCGGTCGTGGCGAAGATGAACTTCACATGTGCCGGCGGTTCTTCGAGCGTCTTGAGCAACGCGTTGAACGCCGCCGAGGTGAGCATGTGCACTTCGTCGATGATGTAAATTTTGAATTGCCCTTTGCTTGGCGCGTAACGCACGTTGTCCCGCAGCTCGCGCACCTGCTCGACGCCGTTGTTGCTTGCGCCGTCAATCTCGAGGACGTCAAGACTGTTGCCGCCGGCGATTTCCTTGCAGCTGTCGCAGACGCCGCACGGCGTAACCGTCGGCCCATTCACGCAATTAAGCGCCTTCGCCAGGATGCGCGCCGTCGAAGTTTTCCCAATCCCGCGCGGGCCGACAAAGAGATACGCATGAGCGAGCCGGTTCTGTTCGACCGCGTTCTTCAGCGTCCGCGTGACGTGGGTTTGTCCCACGAGATCGTCGAACGTCTGCGGACGATATTTTCGCGCGAAAACCTGATAGCTCACGCCGCGAATCTAATCCGCTTCAATCGTGCGCGAAAACAGAAAACCGAAAATCACTCTTAATTCGGGGTTGGACGTTGGGCGCTCGCCACGGCGGAGCCCGTCCGCGTGTAGACCGGATCGGATACCATTTCTTGCGGAGGCGGGTTGGGCGTTAGACGTTTGCCCCTTATCATGAATTTCACGACGTCACGCCTCGCCGCGTTCGCGCTCACCGTTCTTCTCGTTCCCTGGCTTTTCGCCCGCGAGCCGCAAACCTCTCCGCCGCCGACGCAGCACCTGCGCGCGAGAGCGCTTGGCATTCCCTTCGATGGAACGCCGGGAGAACTCAACGCGATCACTGACGTCGCCGGCGTTGAGGTCGGTTACACGACGCTCATCAGCGGCGAGGGCAAACTCGAGGTCGGCAAAGGGCCGGTCCGGACCGGTGTGACTGCGATTCTGCCTCGCGGCAAGACCGACGATCCTGTTTATGCCGGCGTTTTCAGCCTCAACGGAAACGGCGAAATGACCGGTACCGCGTGGATGGAGGAAGGCGGATTCCTGGAAGGACCGATCGCAATTACAAACACGCATAGTGTCGGCGTCGTACGTGACGCGATCATCGATTGGCGCGTGAAAAAAGGCGGCGCGGATCCCGGCGGCTTTTACTGGAGCCTGCCGGTCGTGGCCGAAACATGGGACGGCTGGCTGAACGACGTGAATGGCTTTCACGTGAAGCCGGAGCATGTCTTCAGCGCGCTTCAAAACGCGCACGGCGGCGCGATCGAAGAGGGAAGCGTTGGCGGCGGAACCGGGATGATTTGTTATGAATTCAAGGGTGGAACCGGAACGGCGTCGCGCAAGATCCCGATGAAAGAAAAGAAAGACGCTGCGCCGCGAACGTTCACCGTCGGCGTCCTCGTCCAGGCAAATTTCGGCCGGCGCAATCATCTCACGATCGCTGGCGTGCCGGTCGGCAAGGAAATTCCGGGCTCCATTTATCCAAAGGAAAACGGTTCCTGCATTGCCATCGTCGCGACCGATGCCCCGTTGTTGCCTCACCAGTTGAAGCGCTTGGCGCGACGCGTTTCGCTCGGCCTCGCGCGGACTGGAACTGTTTCCGGAAACGGTTCCGGTGATCTGTTCCTGGCGTTTTCGACAGCGAATCCCGAGGCGTCGAATCCGGACAAACTCACGCGCTCAGTCGAAACGATGCCGAACGATCGGCTCGATCCAATCTTCGACGCCGTGGTTCAGGCGACCGAAGAAGCGGTGGTCAACGCGCTGGTGGACAATCAGACCATGATCGGCCGCGACGATCATCGCGTGGAAGCGCTTCCCCAGGATCGGGTGCGCGAATTATTAAAGAAGTACAACCGCGCGCAGTGAACCTACGCGGTCAATCGGCGCGTTGCGTAGAGGAGCGACGCAGCCGGCTTCTTGATCACACCCGCCGATGGTTTGCCGGACGTGATTCGCACATGCACGCACGCATCGCTCGGGTCAGTGCCTTCGAAGCAGCGTTCCCACTGTTCTCTCGCCGCGCTCAGGACGCGCGAATAATTCACATCGAGCGCGTGCCTTAGGCCGGTAATCAAGTGGCGGCTGTCGATAATGTTTTCCGAGACAATTTGACTGTGGGAAGAGCTGTTCATGGCGACTCCTGAAGAGAGCAGGATGCAAGCCGCCGCGAGCCCTCAAATCAGTCAGATTCCTGCAATTCTTCCTCCAACTGGCGCTTCAAATTTCGGCGAGCGGCCTTCTTAATCGCGCGCCGTTCCGCCGCAACGGCTTGCTTCTCAGCCTGCCGCTGCTGGCGCGTGCGCGTCTCCAACTCGCTCGGCAAATGCGAGATCTTGGGCCGGTTCGCTCCGACCTTTTTCTCGTTGGGCTTCGCGTAGGGATCCATCGCTGCCAACGAATTTAGCGAGTGAAAAGCCCGAGTCACTCCTTTAGGCTCGACCCCATGAATTGGGACGCGATTAGTGCCGTATCGCAAATGGTCGGCTCAATCGCGGTCGTGGTTTCCGTGCTCTATTTGGCGGTGCAACTGCGGAGCAGCACTCGGGTTGCGCGAGTGGCAGCGATGGATGCGGCCGCGGCAGCGTTGCGCGATGTGACAAAGCCGTTCATGGAAAACGCCGAGCTGGCACGTATCTGGCGGACCGGATTGGAGAACCTCGAGACGCTGTCGCCCGACGAGCAAGCGCGCTTTTTTCACGCGGCCCATCAATTTTTGAAAGCGCTCGAGACGATTCATTACCATTACGTTTACGGCCTGCTCGATCCGCAGCTTTGGGCCGGTTGGCGCGACCTCTTGCACCATTACATTGCGTGCCCGGGGATTCGATTTTATCTGACGCGGCGCAACGCTGTTTTCTCGGAGCGTTTTCGCAAATTCATCTCCGAACTGGAACCGCTGGAGCAACGAATGACGGTCGGAAATCTTTTGGGCACGGAGAATCGCCCAGCTTGCTGACGATGCTCGACCTCGATGCTATCCGCCGTGCGCACGATCGGATTCGTCCGTACATCCATCGCACTCCCGTTCTGACCAGCGACCGGCTCGATACGGCCAGCGGCGCGTCGTTGTTCTTCAAATGTGAAAATTTTCAGAAGGTGGGTGCATTCAAGGCGCGCGGCGCGACGAACGCGGTTTTTTCACTGGATGACGAAACAGCGCAGCGCGGTGTGGCAACGCATTCGTCGGGGAACCATGCGGCGGCTCTTTCGCGCGCGGCGAAGCTGCGCGGCATTGCGGCCCACATCGTGATGCCGTCAAATTCCTCCAAGGTGAAAGTGCGGGCGGTCGAGGGTTATGGCGGCCGGATTGTTTTTTGCGAACCAAATCAACGAGCGCGCGAGGAGACGTGCGCGCGCGTGATCGCGGAGACAGGCGCGACGATGATTCATCCGTTCGAAAACGAAAACGTCATGGCCGGGCAGGGAACTCTCGCGATCGAATTGCTGGAGGACGTGCCGGATCTCGATCTGATTCTTTGTCCGGTGGGCGGAGGCGGCGTGCTTTCCGGGACCGCCGTCGCGGCAAAAAGTTTGCGGCCCGGCATCAAGGTTATCGCGACGGAACCGGCGGGCGCGGACGATGCCGCGCAATCATTCCACGAGCATCGGCTCGTTAATCAGGAACAGAAAAATACGATTGCCGATGGACTGCGGACTGATCTCGGCGCGCCGAATTTTGCCCTGATCCAACGCTACGTCGACGATGTCGTGACGGTCAGTGATGAGAGCATTATCGCGGCGATGCGCGCAATCTGGGAGACGATGAAGATTGTCGTGGAACCATCGGGCGCGGTTCCGTACGGCGCGGTGACCGAGGGCAAAGTCGATTGCCGATCGAAGCGCGTCGGAATTATCCTCACCGGCGGCAACGTCGATCTCGATTCGCTTCCCTGGATGAAATTTTGAGTCGCTTCTGCGGCGGGCGCGTCGCTATTCTCGCGCGACTGTTAACTACCAACTCCAATGCTTAAATCCATTCTCGCGATCATCGTCAGTTACATCGCCATGTTCGCCATCTTCATGGCGATTTTTACCTGTCTCTACTTCCTGCTGGGGATTGAGCGCGTTTTCCGGGCAGACAGTTATGAGGTCTCGATGCTCTGGATCGCGCTCACGCTCGTGATCGGCTTCGTCGTCTCGATGTTCTCCGGTTACCTGTGCGCGGCGATCAGCAAAAGCTGGCGCACCTGTCAGGTTTTCGCGCTCATCGTTTTTATTCTCGCGCTGATTCACTGCTTCTCGGCGCTCCGCCGGAATAACCCCGATGCTCCGAATACGCGAGCGGGCGAAGTCACGATGTTTGAGGCGATGAGTCTCGCGGTTATGCCGCTCTGGCTGCATTTTGTCAATCCGATCCTGAGTGGAGCGGCCGTGCTGGTCGGCGCGCGAATGAAACGGCGCGACTCTGCGTGACAAAATTCGGGCACGTCGACGAATATCTGGCGATCGGGCAGGAGGCCGGCGCTTCCGACATTCATCTTGGCGTCAACGCGCCGCCGATCTGGCGGCTCCATGGAATTCTCCAGCCGATCTGGCCGGACGCGGCGAAGCTGAACAGCGACGAAACCGCGGCGCTTGCCGAAAAATTTCTGACCGATGCGCAGAAGATCCGGCTCAACGAACGCGGCGACGCGGATTTCGCCTACGCGAACTCGTCCGGACGCTTTCGCACCAGTGTCGTCCGGCAACGGCTCGGGATCGACCTCGTGTTTCGAATCATCAACACGCGGGTCCGGACAATGGATGAGCTCGGGTTGCCGGAAAGTTTGAAGCTGCTAACGCGTTACCAGAACGGTCTCATCCTCGTGACTGGCTCTGTCGGCAGCGGCAAATCGACGACGCTGGCGGCGCTCGTCGAGCAAGTGAACATCGAGCGACGCGAGCACATCATCACGCTCGAAGACCCGATCGAATACATTTTCGAATCGAAAGGCTGCCACATCACCCAGCGCGAAGTGCACACCCACACGCGCTCGTTCAGTGCGGCGTTGCGCGGTGCGCTCCGGGAGGATCCCGACGTCATCATGGTCGGCGAGATGCGCGACCTGGAAACGATCTCGCTCGCGATCACCGCGGCCGAGACTGGCCATTTGGTTTTGGGAACGCTGCATACCGGAAATGCTTCGCGGACCCTCGACCGGCTTCTCGATGTTTTTCCGGTCGATCAACAGGAACAAATCCGAATCATGGTGAGCGAATCGCTCCGCGGAATTATTAGTCAGCAGCTTGTCCCGCGCGCCGATGGCAAAGGTCGGGTGCTGGCGCTTGAAACCCTTACGAACACGCCCGCTGTCGCCAACGTCATTCGCGAATCGAAAACCTACATGCTGCCCGGCATCATCCAGACCGGCAAGAAGCAGGGAATGCAGTTAATGGGGGATGCGTTGACTGCGCTTCGTGATCGCGGAGCGATCTCCGCCGAAGAGGCCGAAGCGCGGCTGAAAGGCTAAGAGGATGGCGTACATCGACCAATTCCTTTCTGTCATCGTCGATCAGGGCGGTTCCGACCTGCACATCGGCGAAGGGCAACCGCCGAAGATGCGCCGTCACGGCGATGTCATGCCGATTCGCGACGAACCGGTGACCCGGGACGAGGCCGCTGGAATGTTGAGTGAAATTTGCGGCGGGCAAAGCTGGGAGCTCTTCGAAGAACGCGGCGACCTCGATTTCGCCTACGAGATGGATGAACGGTCGCGATTCCGCTGCAATTTTCTCAAGCAAACGAACGGCTACGGCGCGGTTTTTCGTTTGATCCCGACGAAGATTGCGACGCTGGACCAGCTCGGCATTCCTCCGGTGGTAAAACAATTCGGGCATTTGCGCGGTGGGCTGGTTCTTGTCACAGGGCCGACGGGTTCGGGAAAATCGACGACGCTGGCGGCGTTGATCGATTACATTAACGAGAACTTTTCCCGGCATATCGTGACGGTCGAGGAACCGATCGAATTCGTGCATGGCAACAAGCGCAGCATCATCACTCAGCGCGAAGTGCCAGTGGATTGCATTTCGTTCCCCGATGGATTGAAAGCGGCGCTCCGTGAAGACGCGGACATTGTGCTCGTTGGTGAAATGCGCGATTTGGAAACGATCGCGCTGGCCCTCACGGCAGCGGAAACGGGGCTGCTCGTGTTCGGAACGCTCCATACGAACAACGCCCGGAAAACGATCGATCGCATGGTGGATGTCTTTCCCGCGAACAAACAGGCGCAAGCTCGGACCATGCTGGCGAATTCGCTCCGCGGCGTGCTCGCGCAGTTACTCTTGAAGAAAGCCGACGGGTCGGGACGCCTGGCCGTGAACGAAATCCTGATCGCGAGTCCGGCCGTGTCCGCGATTATTCGCGAGGGTGCGACTCAAAAATTGCAGGACGTAATCGTCGCCGGGAAAGGGCAGGGGATGCAGTTCATGGACGACGCGATCTACGCGCTGCTGGAGAAAAGTGCGGTCTCGCCGCACGAAGCGTTCATGAAGGCGATCGACAAGAACCGGTTCAAACCGTTTCTGGCGGCTGACGAAGAAGGCCTCGGCAATTCCGCCGGCGCGGCGCCGGAAGACGTGAAACGGGCGCCCGGGGATTTCGTAAAACCAAAGGACCGGCGGCGATAGCCCCCTGAAAACACCGAAGGCAGGCTTGCGCCTGCCTTCGTGAATTCGCGTAAATTATGGAGCGTTGCGGTTAGTTATACGGAGACCAGAACGTCGCGTCGGTCACGTCGGAAAGCGCCGCTTTGCTGGTAGCCGGGACCTGCGGAAGCATGTCGACGGTTTGCGGACCATACGAATTACCGAGAATGTCCGCACCGGTTGTATACAGGTTCGTGTCTTTCTTCAGGTAATTGGTCCAGTCCACGACGGCAACCAAGTCGCCGCTCTTCTTGCTGGTTTCGATCGCGTATTGGTCAACGGCCGAGTCAATCAGGCGAAGGTCGTTGATGATGCGGCTGGCCTGCGAGCGTTTGCGGGCGCGGAGGAAGCCGGGCACGGCGATGGCGGCCAGCAAGGCGATGATGGCCACGACGATCATAATTTCGACCAGGGTGAAGCCGGTTCGACGCGATTTAAGATTCATTTTCATTGTGCCGCAAATAAAGCAGTGGCCGTGCCAGACATATCGATCGTCGATAAGTTATTTTCCAAATGCGCCGGCGGTACTTTTTTTGGCTGGGCAGGAAAATTACATTTGGGTAGTTGTGCTGCTGTGACGACAACCCAATTGCTTCCCGAAGATTATGAGGCGCTGGCCAGTTTCCGCTACGCCATGCGGAAGTTTCTCAACTTCAGCAAACGCGCGCTCGCGGCCGAAGCCGAGCTGACTCCCGAACAATACGAAGCGCTCCTCGCCCTCAAGGCATACTCCGACCCTTCGGGCTTGACCGTAACCGAGCTCAGCGAACGCCTCCAGGTTAGACACCACAGCGCGGTCAGTCTCGTCGATAAGCTGGAGAAGCTTGAATTCGTTCACCGGACCCATGGCGTGGCTGATCGACGGCATGTCTATGTGAGCCTTACGGCGTCGGGCTCGCGGGTTCTGTCGAAAGTCGCCGTCCTTCATCGGCGGGAAATGCGTGTTCGCAGCCCGGAAATGATCAAAGCGCTGTTGCGTCTGCGAAAGTGATCGGGAAGAGCCAGGGCATTGACCGTGCTGCAGCTACAGCGGCCCGCGTTGACAGGAAAAAGTGCGGGTGATACCGTCGCCGCAATTTATCCCAAGGTGCATACGCTCCTAAATAGCCAGGTGCTCGTCCTGAATCGCCTTTGGCAGGCGGTGAATATTTGCTCGGCCCGGCGCGCTTTCACGCTGCTTTACCAGGGTCACGCCCAGGTCGTTTCATCCGATCTGGCGAACAATTTTCTCACGCACGATTTCGACAGTTGGCGTGACGTTTCAGCAACGGCGCCGGCCCATGAAGTGGTCACGACGATCTCGTGGAAGATTCGGGTGCCGCGCGTGATCGTGCTCCTGCTCTTCGATCGGCTGCCGAAGAAGGAAGTGAAATTTACCCGACATAACGTTTTCGAACGCGACAAAAACACCTGCCAGTATTGCGGCAACGTTTTCGAACGAACGGACCTGAATCTCGATCACGTCCTGCCGCGGGATCGCGGCGGCCTAACGACCTGGGAAAATGTCGTCTGCTCCTGCATTCCCTGTAATACGCGAAAGGGAAATCGTCTGCCGCATGAGGCGCACATGACTTTGATCCGCAAACCGAAGCGGCCGAAGTGGCGGCCGTTCGTGCACGTGACCTTCAGCTCGCAACATCATGAGAGCTGGCGGCACTTCGTCGACCTGGCCTATTGGAACGTCGAGCTCAGCGATTAGTTAAGGCCGCAAGGCATTCACAATCGGCCCCGGAAAAATTCCGAAGAAGACTATCGCGCCGATCATGGCCACCATGGCCAGCCGCGATACGCCGCTAACCGGAACAGCTCCATCCGCGCTTGGCGCTTCCCAGTACATTGCGCGGACGACTTTGAAGTAATAATAAAAGCCGCACGCCACGGTGACAATGCCAATGACGATCAGCGTGATCTGATGGTGCGCGACGGCGGCGTTGAAGATATAGAATTTGCCGAGGAAACCGGCGGTGAAAGGAATGCCGGCGAGCGACGCCATGGCCATCAACATCGCGAAGGCGAGAAACGGCGACCGCTGCGCGAGGCCGTTGAAGTCTTCGATGTTGTCTCCGGTTTGTTTGGAGACGGCGACGAGGACGGCAAAGCTGAGCACGGTCATGAGCAGATAAGCGACCAGGTAATAGACGACCGCTTCACCGGCGAGACAGACCACGCCGATCAGCAGGTAACCGGCGTGCGCGATACTCGAGTAGGCGAGAAGGCGCTTGAGGTTTGTCTGCGGCAGCGCTGCGAGATTTCCGTAGATGAGAGTTCCCGCGGCTACCAGAATCAAAAGCCGCTCCATCTGCGGCATGACGAGAAACGGCTGGAGAACGCGGATCAAGACGACGAAGCCGGCGGCCTTTGAGCCGACGGAAAGAAACGCCGTTACCGGAGTCGGCGCGCCCTGGTAAACATCCGGGACCCAGATTTGAAACGGGACCGCCGCGATCTTGAAACCAAGCGCGATCAGCACCAGCAACATCGCGAAAAGCGCCGGCGCGCTTTCGACCCCGGGACTCGCCAGCGCCGCTGAAACGCGAGCGAGATTTGTTTCACCGGTCACGCCAAAGATCCAGGTGATGCCGTAAACAAGAAAACCAGTCGAGAGCGCACTGAGGATTAGATATTTGACGCCCGCTTCGAGACTAAACGCGTTCCGCCGCATGAACGCGACCAGGACGTAGAACGACATCGTGACCAATTCGAGCGAGACGAAGATCATCACGAAATCGATCGCGGAAGCCATCCACATCAATCCAGCGCAGGTGAAGACCGGCAGCGCGAAGAATTCCCCGAGCCCGGCCTGGGGTGAAGCGCCGGGAATGGAATCGCGCACGACCGGTGCGTAATCGATCATCATCGCGAGAACGAGGATCGTGGTGACGAGCGAGAAACGTTTGAAAAAAATCGCAAGCGGATCGGCGGTGTAAAAACTCCAGAAGCCGGCGCCGGCCACTTCGGTCGCCTGAGGCGCCAGGAAAAAACTGGCGACGAAGACGGTCGCGAGACCAAGCATCGCCGTGTAGGCAAATGTCCGCTTGTCGATCTGGTCGGCGAACGTTTCAAAAAGAAGCACGAGCACTCCCAGGACGAGCACCGCGATTTCGAGACTGGGCGCGACAATCGTCATTGCTTCGCAGCGAAATAGGTTTTGAAGGTCGGCGTCACCAGCTTCACGAAGGTTTGCGGGAAGAACCCGAACCAGATCGTGATCGCGACGAGCAGCCCGATCGGGACGCGGAGACCCTGGCGGAGATCGGTCACTGCGCTGAGCGATTCGCCCTGCGATCCCATGAAAACGGCGCGATAAGCGCGGAGCATGTAGACGGCGGACATGACCACGCCCCAGAGCCCGAGGAGTGTCGCAACCTGGTAAATGGTGAACCGCTCCGGATTCGCGCCGTTCCGGAATGTGCCGAAGAGCACCATCACTTCACCGGAGAAATTCGAGAAGCCGGGCAGACCGATCGAGGCGAATGCGGCCAGGCCAAAAGCGAATCCGGCCAGCGGCATCAGTTTGCCGAGCCCGCCCAGATCTTCGAGGACCAGGGTGCCGGTTCGTTGCCGAACTTCCCCGGCGAGCGCGAAGAGCAACGCGATCGAAATTCCGTGCGCGAAAATCAGGACAGCCGCGCCGGTTGTTCCGACCAGCGTGCCGCTGGCGATGCCGAGAAATATGTAGCCCATGTGCATGACGCTCGAGTAACCGAGCATCCAATCGAGGCGCTTCTGCGCGATCGTCACGAGACCGACGTAGATGATGTTTCCGAGCAGCAGGTAAATCAGGAGCGTGTTGTATTCCTGCGCGCCGGCCGGGAGAAGCGGCAACGCCAGCCGCAACAAACCGTAGAGCCCAAATTTTTTCAGGACGCCCGCATGCAGCATCGCGGCGGGCGCCGGCGCGGAGGCGTACGCTTCCGGCGCCCAGGTGTGAAACGGGAAAAGCGAAACCAGGATTCCGAACCCGAACAACAGCAGCAGAAAAATATTTCCCTGCGCTTTGGCCGGAATCAGGATCGCGGATTTTTGCAGGACACGAAAATCAAAGCTGCGCGCGGTTTCCGGGACGGCGCGATAAAGCATGATCAGGCCGAGCAACAAAATGAAACTGCCGGTCGCGAGATAGATCGTGATCTTCCAGGCGGCGACTACGCGATTGCCGCTGCCCCAGATTCCGATGAGGAGGAAGGTCGGGATGAGCGCGAGCTCGTGAAACGCGTAGAAGAAAAACAGATCGAGCGACGCGAATGCGCCCATCGCTCCGGCCGCGATGAAAAGGAGGCACGCGTAAAATGCGTTTCGATGTTGCGCGATCTCGCCGGTGAACCAGACGGCGGCGAAAGTAACGAGCGCGGTGAGGAGCAGCATCATCAGGCTCAATCCATCGATGCCGAGAGCGAAATTGATGTTCCAGTCATCATTCACGGAAAACGACGTCACCATTTCGTAAGCGCCGTGCGCGTTGCCTTCGAACCCGAGGCACAACAGCAAGGTCGCGCCGAGTGTAATTCCGGCCGACCACAACGCGGTGCGCCGCGCCGGCGCGCCGAGGAGAATCGCCAGGGCGGCCGCTATCGGAAACAGAACTACGAAGAGCAGAATCATCGGAAAACGGTGAAGTAGATGAGACCAACGATGCCGAGCCCAAAGAGAAACGCGTACGCCTGAAGGTTGCCGACCTGGAACAACCGGAGGAGCGAGCCGATCCCCCACGTCGTTGTGCTCGCTCCGCGGATGGCGGCGCCGTCGAGGATCCAGCGATCGAGAAACGCGCTCAGTTTTGCGAGCAATTCCTGACTTGCGCGGATTAGGAACGAATAAAGTTCGTCGAAATAAAAGCGTTTTCGGAGCGGCGCGAGATTAATTGGATCGGACTCACGTTGGCGATACACGAAAATTGCCAGAATCGCCCCAGAGAGCGCCGCGCCAAGTGCCAGCGCGGGGACGAGCCAGCCCGCTTCTTTTTCAGCGGGCAATTGGACAAACATTCGCGCGATGAAACTGAATCCGGCAGCGAAGGCGGGGATCGCGAGCAGAATGAGCGGCCCGATCATTACCCACGGCGCTTCGAAGCCGGCGCGCGCACGATCGCTCCGCGGTTTGCCAAAGAAAACCACGACGACGAGACGCAGCATGTAGAACGCGGTCAGGAACGCGGTCGAAAGCGCCAGCCAAAAAATCGCGCGATCTTTTTCGTAGGCGAGCGCAAGGATCGCGTCCTTGCTGAAGAACCCGCTGAACGGCCACAGGCCGATAAGCGCGAATGTTCCCACGAGAAAGGTCAGGAACGTGATCCCAAGCCGGCCGGCGAGTCCGCCCATTTTCCAAATATTCTGCTCGTGATGAAGCATCACGATGATCGATCCGGCGCCGAGGAAGAGAAGCGCCTTGAAAAAAGCGTGAGTGAAAAGGTGGAACATCGCCGCCTGTCCCGAGGCGAGGCCGACCGCCATGATCATGTAACCAAGCTGGGAAAGCGTCGAGTAGGCGAGGATACGCTTAATGTCGTTTTGTTGCGTCGCAATGAGCGCGGCCATCACCGCGGTGATCGTGCCGATCCACGCAATGACCCAGAGCGCTTCCGCCGATGCTTCGATGAGAAAACCAATCCGCACGAGCATGTAAACGCCCGCCGCCACCATTGTCGCGGCGTGGATCAAGGCCGAGATCGGCGTCGGACCCTCCATCGCGTCCGGTAACCAGACGTGGAGCGGGAACTGCGCGGATTTGCCGACCGCGCCGCAGAAAATTAACAGCGCTGAAATCGTCAAAAACCCCGGATAACTCGTGATCCGCGCCAGGTCGTGGTTGATCTCGGTGAAAACGACCGAGCCGGTCGCGACCCACGCCATCAGAATCCCGAGCATGAATCCGAAATCGCCGATGCGATTTGTCAGGAACGCTTTCTTCGCCGCCTCCGCCGCGGAATCCCGCTCGAACCAGTGGCCGATGAGCAAATAACTGCTGACGCCCACCAGTTCCCAAAAGATGAACATCATCACGAAATTGTTCGCCACGACGATGCCGAGCATCGAGAACATGAAGAAGGAGAGCGACGCGAAGTAGCGCGATTTGCCGGGATCGTCTCGCATGTAGCCGAGCGAATAAACGTGGATCACGGCGCCGACGCCGGTGACGAGAAGCAGCATCGTTTTCGCCAGGTCGTCGAGAACGAAGCCGAATGGCACGTAGAACGTCGGTTTGAGATCGATCCAGGTCAGCTCGACTGGCTGAATGTTTGGCGTCGCAAAAACGACCCAGCTCATCGCGAAGCTCGCCAGCACCGCCACGACGGAAATGAAGCTGCTCAAGCCGGGCCGCGATTTCGTGAGCAGAACGATCACCGCCGCGGCGAACAAGGGCAGAAGCAAAATATACCAGGGCAGCAATGCGCTCGACATCATGGCTCAGAATTTCAACGTGTTGATGTCTTCCACGTGAGTGGTCTGGCGTGCGCGATAGAGAGCGACGATGATCGCGAGTCCGACGGCTACTTCCGCCGCGGCGACGGTGATGATGAAGAAAACGAAAACCTGCGCGTTGTAGTTCGGCAATCCATCGGTGACGCGAAAGCGCGAGAACGCAACGAGTGAGAGGTTCGCCGCGTTCAGCATCAGTTCGAGCGACATGAAAATGATGATGATGTTCCGGCGCAGAAGCACGCCGGCGAACCCGATCGTGAAAAGCATTCCGCTGACGATGAGATAATGGCCGAGCGTAACCATTGCCTAACGAAGCTCCCTTTTACTCAGGACGACGACGCCGATCGTCGCCACCAGGACGAGCACGCCGATGATTTGGAACGGCAGATTGAAATTGGTGAAGAGCAGCGCGCCGATGTTGTGGACGTCGTCAGTCTTTGCAGCCAAGGCGGGGAAGGGCTGTTGCGCGGCGTTCAGTTGCCGCACCACGAAATAGATTTGGAGGAAGAAAACAATCGCAACTGCGCTTCCGCCGGCGACCGCCACGTAGTTAATCTTCCGTAATTGTTCGGCGCGCAGATCCAGCAGCATGATAATGAAGAGGAAGAGCACCATCACCGCGCCCGCATAAACAAGGACCTGGATGATCCCGATGAAAAATGCGTCGAGCGACATGAAGAGTGCCGACAATCCCATGAAACAAATCACCAGGCTCAACGCGCTCGCGATCGGATTGCGATTGAGGACGACGGCTGCGCCGAAGACGAGCATCAGGAAAGCGAAAAACCAAAACAGGAACGGATTCATTTCTTTTCGTTCCACTTCAGCACGACGCCGTGCATGACGCCGCCGATCTCGAGCAGCTTCTCCTTGTTATGGACCATGTCGGCGCGGGTGAAGCCGGTGATCGCGTAATCTTTTCGCAAGTAGATGGCCTGTTCGGGACAGACTTCCTCGCACATGCCGCAGTAGATGCAGCGAATCATGTCGATGTCGAACTCGCGCGGAAATTTCTCGACCTTCGCGAACTTGTCGTTAGGTGAGAATTCGCCCGGAATAATCTTGATCGCCCGCGGCGGACAGATGAATTCGCAAAGCTGGCAGGCGACACAGCGGACACGCCCGGTCTCGTCCTTCACCAAAGCGGGCGCGCCGCGATAATGCTCCGGCAGATTACTGTCCCACTTCTGTTCCGGGTATTGCATCGTCACCTTCGTCCGGCCGAAGAGCATGTTCTTGAAATGGCGGAGCGTGATTGCCATCCCGCTGAGGATCGCCGGCAGATAGAGTCGCTCGCGCAGGTTGAGATTTGGACGTCGGACGGTGATGGGCATGGGTCAAAATGACGAATGACGAATGACGAATGACGAATCAATGCCGAAGCACGAATGACGAAGTAAGATCCGGACGTGCACTTCGGATTTCGTCATTCGGGGATTCGTCATTTGAGTGGGAAGTAAGCGAGCAGAATCGCCATGACAAAAATGTTCACCAGCGCGATCTCGAAAAAGAAAACCCAGCCGAGCCGCATCAATTGGTCGTAGCGGAAGCGCGGCAAGGTCCAGCGCACCCAGATAAAAAAGAAAAGCAGCAGGGCGACCTTGGAGAAAAAGATAAAGATGTTCAGCAATCCCCAACTCCAGCCGTGGGAACCGTCGGGGACCCAGGGAAAATGCCAGCCGCCAAGGAAGAGCGTCACGATAATCGCGCTGCCTGTGATCATGGCGATGTATTCGCCCAGGAAAAACAAACCGAACTTCATCGAGCCGTATTCGGTGTGATAGCCACCGACCAGCTCGGTTTCCGCTTCGGGTAAATCGAAGGGCAACCGGTTCGTCTCGGCGAACATAGCGATCATAAAAACGACGAACGAGATAAACATCGGAATGGCGAGGAACCATTTGTGGAGATTGCCCCAGTCGCCGACGAACGGCGCGATGAGCCAGCCATGCTCGATCTGGTAGCGGACGATTTCAGTCAGCCGGAGTTGCCCGATGAGCATGAAGACTGGAACAACGGCCAGGCCTAACGACAGCTCGTAGGAAATCATCTGCGAGCTCGAGCGCACGCCGCCGAGAAACGAATATTTTGAATTCGACGACCAGCCGGCGATGACGATGCCGTAAACGCCTAACGACGCGATCGCGAAAACGAAGAGGACGCCGACGTTGATGTCAGCGATGACCATCGGAACGCCGAAGAGCGTGCTCCCGAATGGAACGACCGCGAGCGTTGTAATTGCCGGGATCATCGCGAGACAGGGCGCGAGCCAGTAATAAAACGTATTTACGTGTGCCGGGGTGAAATCCTCTTTCAGGAGAAACTTCCCGGCGTCCGCGATCGGCTGGAATAACCCGGCGGGCCCGACGCGATTCGGTCCGAGACGATCCTGGATCAGCGCGCTGATGCGGCGTTCCGCGTAGACCGCGTAGTTCATCATGCCGAGGACGACGGCGAGTAGCGCCGCGATTTTGATTAGCGATGAAAAGAGAAACGCGTAATCCATTTAGCTCGGTTCCAAAACCTGCACGCCGCGATCGCCGATCTTGCTCAGACTTAATCCGGCAAGCGGCTGCACCGACTCGCTCATCTGCTTGAAAACATCTTCAATCGTGTAGATGCCGTTGCCGCCCGAATAGGCCTGGATCAAATCGCGCAGAATCTCCCAGTCATCTCGCGCCTGGCCCGGCCCGCGGATGGCTCGATTCAATCGCTGGAGCCGGCCCTTGCCGTTGATCATCGATCCGCGTTTCTCGGCGAAACCAAAGGACGGCAGGAGCGCGGTGGCCGCTTTAGTGGATTCGTTTTGGAGCAGATTCATCACGACGAACGCCGGCAGCGCATTCAATTGCTGCGGCGTCAGTCCGATCTCGAGCGCATCTTCGCCGAGCGCGATCAGCGCGCGGACGCGCCCCGAAGCAACGCCTTCCACGATGTCGCGCAGTCGCGCGCCGGGATAATTCGTTACGCCAAGGAGCCGCGCGCCATTTGTGTTTGGATTGCGATCAGCGCTCAGGAGAATGTCATCCGACGGGCCGGTGCGCGGCACGATGTCGATCAGATCGGTGCCGAGGATCGTCGCTAGTCGCCGGGTGAGCCACAGTTCTTCGTTCGTCATACGGCCGGAGGCGATGATCGCAATTTCCCAGCCGGTGAAATGCTTCAATTGCGCCGCGGCGTGCGCGATCGCCGTGTTCCAATCAGCCGGAATCAGTTTGTCGTCCGAAAGAATTTCCGGCTGGAGCAGGCGTTTCTCCGATTGGAGATAATCGAAGTTGAGTCGGCCGTAGTCGCACATCCAGGACGAGTTCACCGCGTCGTTTTCCCGCGGTGTTTGGCGATAAATCACGTCTTCCCGGGTGCCGATGACGGTATTGCAACCGGTCGCGCAACTCGTGCAAAAGCTTTTCGTTTCCTTCAGGAACCAGACGCGCATTTGGAAACGGAAGTCGGAGGAGGTGAGCGCCCCGACTGGGCAAATATCGACGGTGTTGAGTGAGTAATTATTTTCGAGTCGTTTGCCCGGATGCGCCGTGAGGATGCTGTGGCTGCCGCGATCGACAAACCCAAGGACGTCGTCCTGCGCGATCTCCTGACAGAAGCGGATGCAGCGCGAACAAAGAATGCAGCGCTCGTCGTCGAGCGTCACGCGCGGACCCAGCTCGACGTTCTTCGGTTTCTTCACCTTGTTCTCGAGGAACCGCGAATCCGCGCGCCCGTATTCGACGCTGAACTCCTGCAATCGGCATTCGCCCGCCTGATCACAGATCGGACAATCGAGCGGATGATTGATGAGAAGAAATTCCATCACGCCTTTCCGGCATTCCTGCGCCAGCGGCGAATCGGTGCGAATGCCCATTCCTTCGCTCACGTCCTGCGCGCAGGAAATCTGCGGGCGCGGCATCCAGTTGATGATCGGTTTGCCATCGCCGCCGAGCTCCGGCTTGCGATCCGGCCCCATTTTCGGCAGCCCCATTTCGATCAGGCACATCCGGCAATTGCCCGGGGAGCTCAGCTTCTTGTGATAACAATACCGAGGCACGTAACTGCCGGCCTGCTCGCACGCCTCAATCATTCGCGTCCCTTTGGGAAACTCATGCCAGACGCCGTCGATCTGGACGTTGACCATCTGCGGCGCTGTAGCTGTTTCCGCCATTATCTTTTCGTGCTCGTGCTCGTGCTCGTGCTCGTGCTTGTGCTCCTGCTCGTGATCGAAATCGAACCAGATCGAGCATGAGCACGATTACGAAGGTCCGCGTTCATCAAATTCTTCCCGCCACGCCGGCCTTTTCCCATCCGGGATCACGCGGCAATGGAGTAGTTGGGATGGTCGGTTCTTCGATCAATTCTTCCGGTGTGTATTCTGGCGGCATCGGCGGCGGAACCGGTTTCTGCGCGCGCGCGGCAAATTCGTCGCGGAATTTGTCGACGAAACTTTGTGTGGGCCACGCGCACGCTTCGCCGAAAGCGCAGATGGTTCGGCCGGCAATGTTATCGGCGACGGTCTTTAATGTGTCGGGATCCTGCGTCACGCCACCGCCGAGCAACATGCGGTCGGTAATTTTCTGCATCCAGAGCGAGCCTTCGCGACAGGGAGTGCACTGGCCGCAGCTCTCGTGGGCATAAAATTGGTTGATGTTGTTCAGCGTCCAGACCATGTCGCGCGAATCGTCGAGGACGATGACGCCGCCGGAACCGGCCATTGAGCCAGCCGCGGCGAGCGAATCGAAATCCATCGGAATGTCGTAGAGCGAAACTTCCTGCTCGGCCATCGATCCGTCGGGCTGTTTCAGTTTGAGTTTGAAATGTTCGTCAGCGCGCAGGACTTTTGCGGAACTGCCGCCGGGAATGACGGCTTTGATTTGCCGTCCGTAACGCGGACCACCCGCCATGTCGTAAATAAGCTGGCCCATCGTCACGGCGCCGACTTCGATTTCGAAGTAACCCGGACGTTGGACGTCGCCGCTCAGGCAAACGATGCGAGTGCCGGTGTTGTTCGGCCGGCCGAGGCTGGCGTATTGGCCGCCGCCCATCTCGATGATGTGCTTCACGTGGCAGAGCGTCTCGACGTTGTTCACGATTGTCGGGCACATGTAGAGGCCGAGCACCGCGGGGAAATACGGTGGTTTGATCCGCGGATACGCCCGCTTGCCTTCGAGCGATTCGATCAGCCCGGTTTCCTCGCCGCAAATGTAAGCGCCCGCGCCGCGATGAACGTAAATCTCGACGTCGAATCCGGTGCCGAGCAGGTTGCGCCCGAGAAAATTTTTCTCGCGCGCCTCTTCGATCGCGCGTTCGAGGATCTTTGCTCCTTCCGGGAACTCGCCGCGGATGTAGATGTAGGCGATCCTGGCGCTCAGCGCGAAACAGGAGATGAGGATTCCCTCGATCAACTGATGCGGGTCCTGGTGAATGATGGAGCGATCCTTGAACGTGCCCGGTTCCGATTCGTCCGCGTTGCAGATCAGGTAGACGGGTTTCTTTTCGTCCGGCTTGATGAAGCTCCATTTCACGCCGCAGGGAAAACCGGCGCCGCCGCGGCCGCGCAAACCGGAAGTCTTCACTTCGTTCACGATTTCCGTGCGCGACATCGTGATCGCTTTCTTTAACTGGTCGTAACCGCCGTGGCGCAGATAGCAGTCGATGTCGGTCGTGTAGTCGGCGCGGCCGATGTTTTTGAAAATGAGGCGATGCTCAAGCGGGTGAGGGGATTTCCAAGGAGCGGCGCCTTCCAAGCCGCCGGTTGAAGATGGGCGGTTTGGAAAGCGCCCTTCCTTGGTCAGTAGTTCAGCGGCTAGGTCCGGTCGCACGTTCTCGATCAATTCGTCCTGGACCATGCAAACGGGTGCCGTGCCGCAACTGGCGAGGCATTCGACGAACTCGATGCTGTACTTGCCGTCCTTGCTCACCGAAACCGGTGTGTGCATTCCATTGTCGTCGTGGCGAACAATGCCGGCGGCGGCAGAGGCGCGCTCCATGACCTGATAACTGCCGGCCATCGCGCAGCTCAACGTCCGGCAAACGCGGATGTGGGTTTTCCCGGCCGGCGCCTGCCGAAACATCGGATAGAACGTGACCAGCTCGAGAATGTTGATCGGTTGCAGCTCCAGTTTCGCCGCGATCCAGCGGACGCCCTCGTCGCTGATGAAGCCGAATTCTTCCTGCCACAAATGGAGCAGCGGCATCGCGGCGCTGCGTTTGCGATCGGCCGGGTAACGCGCGATGGCGTCATCCATTTTTCGCTCGAGCTCGGCGGAAATGCGTTTGTTCGTCGGTTCCACGGCAAACAACGCGCTCAGTTATTCGGACAACGTGCTCGCCTTCGACTGCACTTTGTCGTCTTTGAAAACTATGGTGACGGATTCCTTGCCCTGCACGTAAACGTAAGTTGTCTTTTTCAGCAGGACGAAATCCTTGGTGTCGATGGTGGTCGGCGGGCCGAGGATCGATTCGACCTGCTTCTTGGCCATTCCTTCAGCGACTTCGTCGACGTTGGCCTTGGTGATTGTCTTTGAGGAGTTGCAGGCGGCGAATCCGAACGCGACCGCAAAGAGCACAATGACGAATGACGAATGACGAAGGACGAAGGAATGACGAAGTCCGAATGACGGAATTTGTCCTTCCGAGTTCATCGTTTTCATTGTTTCGTCATTCGTCATTCGTCATTCGTCATTCGTCATTGCATTTCATCTGTCGCACTCGCCCATCACGAAGTCCAGACTGCCGAGAATGGCGACGACGTCGCTGAGGGAACAGCCGGGCAAAAGTTCGGGCAGGATGCTGAGATTCACAAACGAGGGCGCGCGAATTTTTAGCCGGTGGGGCACCCCGCCGCCTTTGCTGTTGATGTAAAACCCGAGCTCGCCTTTCGGATTCTCGGCGCCGAAATAAATTTCTCCTGGAGGCGCGTCGAGGCCTTCGGTCACGACGATGAAATGATGGATCAGCTCCTCCATTTTCGTCATCACGCGCGATTTTGGCGGCAGCATATTCTTCCAATCGGCCACGTTGATCGGACCTTCTGGCAATTTCTCGATGACCTGTCGCAAAATGCGCGCGCTTTGCCGCATCTCCTCCACGCGAACGAGGTAGCGATCGTAACAATCGCCCGCGCTGCCGACCACGACATCGAAATCGTATTTCTCGTAGTCGAGATACGGATGTTTGCGACGCAGATCGTGTTCGACGCCGCTCCCGCGCAGGTTCGGACCTGACAGCGCGTAAGCAATCGCGCGATCGCGCGGGATCACGCCGATGTCCCGAGTGCGATCCACGAAAATGCGGTTCCGCGTCAACAGTTTGTCGACCTCGTCCAGCTGCGGAATGAAATCGTCGAGAAATTTCTCGAGCGCCGGGATGAAAGTCTCGGGCAGATCACGAATTTGGCCGCCGACGCGCGTATAGGACGTGGTGAATCGCGCCCCCGTCAAAAGCTCAAACAGATTGTAGAGTTTTTCCCGCTCGGTGAACGTGTAGAGAAACGCCGTCATCGCTCCGAGATCGAGCGCCATCGCGCCCAGGGCAAGCAGGTGCGAAGAAATCCGGGCGGTCTCGCAACAAATAACGCGGATCGCTTTGCCGCGGGGCGGCAATTCCCAGCCCATCAGTTTTTCGACCGCGAGCGCGTAGGCGACGTTGTTCGCGAGCGGCGCCAGATAATCGAGCCGGTCGGTGTAGGGAATGAATTGATTGTATTGCATGTTCTCCGCGATCTTTTCATCGCCGCGATGGAGATAGCCGACGTCCGGAATCGCCTTGGTGATGATCTCGCCGTCGAGTTCGAGGACCAGCCGCAACACGCCGTGCGTGGCCGGATGCGATGGCCCCATGTTGAGGACCATCTTTTCGCCGATGTCGCCGAGGTTCTCGCGTATCTTCGCATCGGCCGCGGCGACACGTGTCACCGGATCTGGAGATTCGATTTCGCGCGTGGAAAATGCCATGGCAGCCTCGGTTTATGCTGGCGAGAGGCGCGCGCCGCGCAAGCGCAAAACTAGTCGGGCCGAATTGCGCGACCACCAGTCCCGGGCGGCGGATGGGGCTTCCGCCGCCAGAACACGCGAGATCGTTTGGCGGACGACCCGCGGTTAACTAACCTACTTCAACTGCACCCAATACGGACGATCTCCGGGAAGGAGACTCTTCACCCGATTTTGGGTTTTGAATGAGACTAACTCGACCCGGCCTTTGGAGATGTCCGTAGGCAGGACCGAATCAGGGCTCAGGCGCCAAGTCATGGCAGCGTTGCGGGCGAGCTCATCCAACGCGGGATGGCCACTGCTTCGCAGCACGTTCGTGCTCGTGACGTGGCCACTTTTGTCCATCGTCAGAGACAACACGACTGAACCATTGAGACCTTGAATGTAGACACCGAATGGGAGGTTCGGTTCTTTCTTTTCAAGCCATCTGGCATTGGCCGTTGCCAACGGCAATGCGACGAGCAGCGCAACTATCGCAAGCGCTGCTTTGCGTGCGTATTTCTGCATACACAAGTATTTTAACTACATTACGAAAATGCAAGTTTAATCACGCGAGTTGCGCAAAGCGCGGGGGGAAACTACTAACTTAGCATGGCAAAAAAGATCGCGCTACTATTTGCGGGCCAGGGAGCACAAAGCGTCGGGATGGGACGCGAGCTGGCCGCGCATCATCCGGCCGCGGGCGAATTATTCCAAGAGGCCGATCAGATTCTCGGTCGATCGTTGAGTGGAATTGCGTGGAACGGTCCGCTCGAGGAATTGACGAAAACGTCGAACTGCCAACCGGCTCTGTATGTGCATGGGCTTGCGTGCCTGGCAGCGTTGCAAAATGCCGCCGGAGATCTTCCAATTGAAGCGGCGGCCGGCTTGTCGTTAGGCGAATGGACTGCGCACGCGGCGGCGGGAACGTTCGATTTCGCGACCGGGTTGAAGCTCGTGGAAACGCGCGGTCAGTTAATGGACGCAGCCTGCGCCGCGACCGCAGGCGCGATGGCGGCAATGATCGGCGCAGATGAGAATGCTGTGCGCCAGCTCGCTGCCGATACGGACGTCGACATCGCGAATCTCAATGCGCCTGGTCAAATCGTAATCTCCGGCGAAAGCGCGAAAGTCGAGCTAGCTATCAGCCTTGCGAAAGAACACGGCATTCGGCGCGCCACGCTCCTCAACGTCGCCGGCGCCTATCATTCACGGCTGATGAACAGCGCCTACGAACAGCTCGAGGAACCATTGCTTGAAGCGACCCTGCAGGCTCCGCGTTTTCCGGTCATGAGCAACGTGACCGGCGCGGCTGTCGAAACTTTGCCGGAGATCCGGACGGCGTTGCAGGACCAGGTCACGAGCACCGTCCGCTGGACCGATTGCATCCAGGGCCTACTCGATCGCGATTGCGATTTCTTCATCGAGCTCGGGCCCGGCGAAGTGCTCGCCGGTTTGTTGCGACGGATTCAGAAGGACGCGCCGGTTGTCAGCGTGAGTGATCCGCCGTCCGTCCATGCCTGTGTGGAAAAGTTGCGCGAGGGTTAACTGATGACATTGCCAGAACGGATCGATGCGGACCTGAAGGATGCGATGCGCGCGAAAGAAGCGGGAAAGCTTTCTGTTCTTCGCGGGGTGAAGTCGGCATTGAAGTACGCGGCCATCGAGAAAGCGGATGCGGCTTTGGACGATGCCGCCGCTGTGCAGGTGATTCGCAAACAGGTGAAGCAGCGTCAGGATTCGATCGAGAGTTTCGAAAAGGGTGGACGGCCCGAGCTGGCGGCGAAAGAAAAGGAAGAGCTGGAAATCCTTAATGCTTATTTGCCGAAGGGATTGAGCGCCGAAGAACTTTCCGCGCTGGTCCGCGAAACGATCGCCGAAGTGGGTGCCACATCGAAAGCGCAAATGGGCGCGGTGATGAAAGCGCTGCAAGCGAAGGTTGCCGGTCGCGCTGATGGAAAAACGCTCAGCGCTGAAGTGCAAAGACAGTTGGGATGAGATGTTAAGCGCCATCATTGTCGCTGCGGGCAGCAGTCAGCGGATGGGGTTCGACAAGTTGCTGGCGCTGCTCGGGGATCGACCGGTTCTCGCGCACACGATCGACGCGTTCGAACGGACGCCGTCGGTTGAGCAAATTATCCTGGTGGCGCGCAACGAACGAGTGGCGGAATTCGAAGAACTCGTTAGGCAACATTTTTTTAAGAAAATCCGCTGCGTTATTCCGGGCGGAGAACAACGACACGATTCCGTTCGCGCCGGATTATCCCGGCTAAGTAAGGATGCGACCTTTGTCGCGGTGCACGATGCGGCGCGGCCGTTAGTCAGGCCCGAGCAGATCGAACGCGTCTTTGAATTAGCCCGTATCCATGGTGGTGCGGCGCTGGCGGAGCCGATCACGAATACGCTCAAGCGCGCGGACAAAGAGCGCGTCGTCACCGGCGGTGTCACCCGGGAAAATCTTTTTGCAATGCAGACCCCGCAAATTTTTGCGCGCGACCTGATCGAGAAAGGCTACGCAGCTGTGGCGGCGAACAATGCCGTTGTTACCGATGAGGTTTCCGCCGTCGAACAGCTCGGCGCGAAAGTCGTCCTCCTGCCTAACGAGGAGTGGAACGTGAAGATCACTTACCCGCGCGATCTGCTCCTTGCCCAGGCAGTCCTCGCGCGTCGCGGCTAGACTTTCGTCGCTTCCGGGATCTCGCCGACGAGATCGACGACCGCCTTGATATCGTCCGCGCGAAAGGCGCGGCCGCGTTTCAGTTTGGTCGCGGGGGTGATTTCGCCGGCGCGAAGGAGCTGGCCGTTTTTCCAGATCCAGGCTTCCGAGTTGTAGGGACCGACCCGGCGAGGATCGCTCCAGGTGTGAATGGAAACCAATTGTGAGGTCACGGCGGCGGCAATGTGCATCGGGCCGCTGTCGACGCTGATGACGAAACGCGCCGCGCGAATGAGCCAGATGAGTTGGAGCAGGGTGGTCTGGTTCAACAGGTTCACGCAGTTCTCCGGCACCGCGATTTTGCGCGAAGACTTGCCGACGATGACGACCCGGATGGGATCGAACGCTTCGCAGAATTTCTCCACGATGGAAGGCCGCAACGACTTGCGATTCCCGCGCGCGAAGGGATGGAGCAGGACGAAGGGCGGGAACGGATCGAAGCGCGGTAAAGGATCGCCGCTTGGCAATGGGAACCGAAGCTCGCCCACCGGCGCGCCGAACGCTTCCGCTAGTTTCAAATAGCGATCGACGGCGTGCGCGCGGCGATCCACTTTCGCCGCCTGCTTGTAAAACAACCGCGAGCCTTCACGGCCGTCGCTCATTCCCCATAGTTCTCGCGCCCCGCTTATTTTTCCGATCAGCGCGCTCCGCAACAATCCTTGAAAATCGAGCGCGACATCGGGCCGCAGCGATCGCGTCTTCTTTATCCATGGCCAGAAAGTTCGCGGCGCATTTAGGGCAGCGAAGTCACCGCGCGGAAAAATATGGACGTGATTCACGTCGGAGTTGCCCCGCAAGAGCGTGGCCCATTCCGGATTGATCACCCACGTTATTTCGGCTCCGGGATGCGCTTCGCGGATCGCCGCCACGGCCGGCAGCGTGTGGACGATGTCGCCGAGCGAGCTCGGCTTGATAACGAGAATGGACTTGATGTCAGCGGCCAAGTTTCAAGCGCTCCGCGAGCAGGCGCGGCAAACCGGCCTTGATGATCTTTTCCATCGCCGTCTCAACGTCGTACTTCACCCGACGCTGTTCGACGACGTTTTTGTCGGTGTGAAAGATGCAATAGGCCGCGCGCCAGTCGCCGTCCCGCGGCTGACCGACGCTGCCGGTATTGATGAAATACTTTTTTGTCGGCTCGATCATGAGTTGATCGGCCTTTACGCGTTTGACGCCATCGTCGCGGACGAACGCACCGGCGACGTGGGTGTGGCCGAAGAAACAAACCGTCGTGTGCTGATAGGTGAAACTTGGCACCGCATCGAGGGTGTTAAAGACATAGTCCCAGCGCTCGGGCGTATCGAGGGTGGCGTGGACAATCGTGAAGTCGCGAACCTGGCGAGTGAAGGGGAGGCCGCGCAACCATTCTTTATCAGCTGCGATCAATTGCTCGCGTGTCCAGTTGATCGCCATCTCGGCGAGCGGGTTAAAATCGCGGGACGACTCCTCGAGCGACGCCTGTTCGTCGTGGTTCCCTTTCACGACCGGGCATTCCAGCTTCTGAACGATCTCGACGCACTCGTGCGGGTTGGCGTTGTAACCGACGACATCGCCGAGGCAAACATAGTGGGTGCACTCGCGTTCGTGCGCGTCGGCCAGGACGGCCTCGGTCGCTTCGAGATTCGCGTGGAGGTCGCTGAGAATGGCGATGCGCATGACAACGAAAGCGGCTTTCGCCGCTTAGTCGGGTATCCGCTGATCTGGAGGAATGTCCAACTTAATTTCGAGCTCCTTGAGGCTGCGAAGCAGCGTCGGCAGCCGCTCCTGCTCGCCGCGATCGTAGAGCTCTCGCAATTGCGCGTAGGCTTCGTGTTCACGTCCGGGGCACTGCGCCAATTCGTAAGCGGCGAAGCGCTTCGCGTAACTGTGACCGCCGGGCAGCGCCGAGGCCTTCTCGAAAAACTCCGATGCGTGTGCGTGGTCCTCGTCCTTGTCGCGATAAAGCCGGGCCAGCGCTTCGTAGAGCTCGGGCCGGTCCGGATTATTCTTGATCCCGCGCTCGAGGAAATCTTTTCCGAGCGCAAAATATTCGCGCGCCGCTTTCATCCGGAGCGCCGGTCGCGGCTGACGAGGATCGTTCATCGCCGCCGTGCTTGCGTTCCAGGCCATGTGCCACGCGGCCATGTCCCAAAATAAAATGGCGCGCGGCTGCAAGGTCGTGACCTGGCGGAACAAAAAGAGGACGCGGCCCCATTCAGTCCGTTCCCAGGCCACGTGCGCCTGGATGAAGATGGCGTCCGCCACCAGCGAGCGAAATCCGCTCAGCGCCGCGACGAATCCGAGCTGGCCGAGTTGTTCGCGCAAATCGAGATTGAAATCGACGGCGCGGAAATGCAGACGGCGATGCGTTTCTGTCAGTTGATGTTCCAGCGGCGCGCGGGCGGCGCCGAAGAGCAGAATGGCGAGCACGAGAAGCAGGGCGCGGCTCATAATTCTTTCCGGAAAAAAGCGGCCCAGGCGAGCGCAAGATAAAACGCGGTGTAGAACAAACCCATCGCGAGAGTTTTCAAAAGAAGCGTCAGCGGGACGGCATTTCCGGCCACGACGTCGTCGGTGAGGTTAAACGATTGCAGGTCCGGAAAAAGAAGTGCGACGCCGGCGAGAAAACTTTTCGTGAGCAAGCCGGCGCTGTTCGTTTGCATCCAGTATTCGCGCGCGATTGGCTGGAGATGGCCGATGAAATAAACGAACGCCATCACGATGGCGGTGAAGATCGTACTGGTGGCGAAGGTCGAGACGAAAAGTGTGAGCGCGGCAAGCAGACAGCCCTTCGCATAAATCACCGCGATGCCCGAGAAGAGGTTCGGGTTGAACGCGGAGGCGCGGACGAGGCGCAAGGCCTCGGCACTTTGTTCCGGTGGCGCGCCGCTCATTTGCCGCGCGGTCTCGCTGAGGACGCTTTGTTCGCGCAGCGTGAGGACAAGAAAGAAAAGCGCGCTCATCGCAATGAGACTGAGGGCGAGCAGCAACAGGACGCCGAATAATTTCCCGGCCAGATACTCGAAGCGCGAGACTGGCTTGGCGAGGACGGTGTAAGCGGTGCGGTCCTCAATTTCCTGCGGCAGAAGCCGCGCGGTGGCTAGGATGGCAAGGAGCGAAGTAAAAAGGCTCATTGCGCCGAGCGCGATGTCTTTCAGGACCTGGAATTCCTGCTGGAACGTCATCTGCGCCATGAAAACGGAGCTCCCGATCAGGAGCAGCGCGAACAAGAGGAGAACGTAGAAAATCTTGAGACGCGTCAGGCCGGTGAAAGTGTTGCCGACGATTGCGGTCAGCCGGCCTAACGAGAAGACGCGATGAGTGCGATTATTCATCGGGATGCTTCTTGGGCGTTTCGGTCGCTTCGAGGAAAAGTTGCTCGAGCGAAGAGCGCGGCGAACCGCGCTCGATGATGCGCGCGCCGGAACCGGCTGCGAGTCCTTCGATTTCTTCGAGCAACTGCGGCGAAGCATTTTCGACCACGAACTGCGTCTGCTTCTCAATCCCCAGAAGCTCCTGGAGCGGTCCTTCGCGAACCAGGACGCCGTTCGCGAGAATCCCGACGCGATCGCAAATTTCCTGCACTTGTCCGAGCAAATGTGATGAGAGCAGGACGGTGATCCCGCGCGTTTTCAGCGCCAGAATCAAATCGCGAATCTCGCGCGCGCCCGCTGGATCGACGCCGGCCGTCGGCTCGTCGAGGACAAGCAGCGCTGGTTCCTGGATGAGTGCCTGCGCCAGCCCGATCCGCTGCAGCATCCCCTTGGAATAACCGGCCAACCGGCGTTTTCGCGCACTCGTTAGGCCGACAAGCTCCAGCATCTCGTCGACGCGATTCCGCAACCTCACGCTGCGCAGCCCGCAAAGCTTTCCGTAAAAGCGCAGCGTCTCTTCGCCGGTCAGAAATTTGTAGAAGTATGGGCTCTCCGGAAGGAAACCGACCGATTCCCGACTGGCAACGCGGTCGCTGTCCCGCCCAAAAATCCTGGCCTGGCCGCGCGTCGGAGTAACGAGGCCCAGGATGATCTTTAACGTCGTGCTTTTTCCCGAACCGTTCGGCCCGAGCAATCCGTAGATTTGTCCGGGGACAACTTCGAGATTCAGATCGCGCACGGCGACGATCGACCGGCGCTGGAACGGGACCGGAAAAATTTTCGTGACGCCGTTGAGCGCGACGGCCGGTCCCGCCTTCGCTTCGCTACGGCGCGGCAAGTCAGTCATGCCGAATTTCGAAACCGCGAAAAGCTGGCGCGTCGGCCAGCGCTGTTTCGCTGTGTTTCTTAATATGAGCGCGGAGCTCGCTTTGAAGGATCGCTTCGAGAAAGGCGCGCACTTCTTCGTCGTCGCCGGCCGCCTGCAATTCCACGCGGCCATCGGCCAGATTCCGCACAAACCCGGTCACATCGAAACCTTTCGCGACATTCCGCACAGACCAGCGAAAGCCAACGCCCTGAACATTGCCTTCGTAAAAGACCTGCACCGATGCGCTCACGCATCGGAAGATTGATGTGCCTTCGCGGCGGCGGCAACGCCGATTTATGGCTCCGGCGAGGGAGCGGGAGCGGGTAGTTCCGCCGGCGGCAAAGCTTCCGGAGGCGGTACGAGGCGCGGGTCGTCGGAATTCAGATTGAATTGTTCGACAGTCGGTGTCGTTGAAGGCGTCGCGAGCGGATCGACTTTTGGTGCGGAAGCGGACGCGATCAGGTTCGAGGAAGCAGGCCGGATATCTTCGCTGGAGACGTAGCCTTGCTCGCCAGTCGCGGCGATTTCAACCTTGCTGTAACCGAACGATGGCCGGATCAGTTTGAGGACGGTTTCCTTCGAAAGCTTGCTGTCAGGATCGCGGCCGGCCTGCGGACCGTGGCGGAAAAACGCCGTTGATTCGACGGACACGACGAAGAGCTTCGCGTCGCGTTTAGCGGTCGAAGTCGTCGTCGCCGTCGTCTTGGTCGTGGCGGAACAGCCGGGGAAAATGAATCCGAGAAGCGCAATCGCGGGGAGCAATCGAAACAATTTCACGCGACGAGCTTAAGCACTTGGCGGGCCACCGCTACTTATAGGAGTAGACGAGGCAAACCGTGGACGGTTCGCCTTCCACCAGACTGACTGCCACAAAATATTGGCCGCTCGTGGTCGGCGAAAAACCAGCGGAAGCGCGTTCACCCTCGGCATAGCTTTCGGTCGTCATCGGTTTGCCGCTCTCATCGTAAACATCGACCGCGATTTTCTTCGCCTTGTCGTTCGCGGCCGCGACGGAAAACCAATACTGATTTCCGGAATAAAGATTCACGGCAATGACGGCGCGATCCTTCGGCTTGATTTGTCCCGCCCAGTGGCCATCGCGCAATTTGAAGCCGTCATTCGTGAACGCGCCGGTAAGGTCGAGCACCTGTTTGTGGGCTTCGACTTCCTCGTCGGTTTCCGCCCACGCCAGCGCCGCCGTTGCAATGACGGCCGCACCCGCAACAAGCAAAACGCGCCATTTCATTTCGCGTCCTCCTTGCGCTGGATTTCGTCCATCAGCTTGGTGACGGCTTCGTTCAGTTTCTTCACTTCGTCGAGCGTCGGCCCCTTGCCCGACTGGAACGCGACGAGTTTCTCGATGCCGGCGAGCTGTTCGTTCACGCTTTTCACGAGCGGCTCGCTCCGCAAATCCATGCTGATGTCGTCGATTCTTGAATGGATGAAGCTAACAACTGCCGGCTGCCGCAACACCCTCGCGCTCTGTTCATCGTAATTCTTGATGACCGACGCGCTGACCGCCTGTGTCCCGCGGATCCAGCCGCCGAGGCTCACCAAAATCACCAGGTCCTGGTCCTGATGCGATTGCATCGAGGCCTTCACTTCGTTCTGGGTCGCCTCGAGTTCCTCGTGAAGCGCATCCCATTCGCTGTTCTCGGCGAATTCGTTGATGCTGTTGCCGCGAGCGAGCACGTTTTCGCTCACGCCCAATGCCTTCGCGAGCTTGATGATGTCGGTGCCGATGTTCTTGACCTGCTGGCTGTCCTGCGCTTCGACCGCGATGAAACCGTCCCCAATCAGTCCGCCGAGATTCAGCGCGATCTGGGCGCGGTTCCGATACGTCATCGGAATCGGCGTCCGATATTGTCCCGCCCAATCCGGTTTGCCCGGTTTTTCGAGCGCGGCAAAAAGTTCGCCCGGAGTTGGGATCGTGAGCGCATCGGTCTTGATCGCTTTGGCCAATTGATCCTGCGAGAGGGGCGCAGGTTGGGCGGCGAATCCGAACGACGCGCACGCCAGCCACGTCATCGCTCCGATGGCGATCCCGAATCTCATTTGACCGAGACTATCCGCGCCCGCGCAGGTTTGCCAATGGGAAAGCTCTCAAAACAAATTTGCGCCGGTCGCGACAAGCTGATGTAATCGCGCCGGTATGTCGCCGACGAGTATCGCCAGGATCAATGCGCGCGAGATTCTGGATTCGCGCGGGAACCCGACCGTTGAAGTGGACGTGCATTTGGACAGTGGCGCGATGGGACGCGCGGCGGTTCCGAGCGGCGCAAGCACCGGCGAGCACGAAGCGTGGGAATTGCGCGACGGCGACAAGAAACGTTACGGCGGGAAAGGCGTCACCAAGGCGGTCCGCAGCGTAACGGAAACAATTGCGCCGGCCATCGCTGGTTGGGACGCGCTCGAACAGAGGAAGATCGACGAGAAATTGATCGAGCTCGACGGCACCTCGAACAAGAGAAACCTCGGCGCGAATGCGCTTCTCGGCGTTTCGCTCGCGACCGCACATGCGGCGGCTGCGGCCTTGAAGGTTTCGCTTTTTCGTTATCTTGGCGGCAATTCCGCGGTGACGCTTCCCGTCCCGATGATGAACATCCTGAATGGCGGCGCTCATTCCGATGCCCCAATCGATTTCCAGGAATTCATGATCATGCCGAAAGGTGCGCCTTCATTTCCGGAAGCGCTTCGCTACGGCGCGGAAGTTTTTCACGCGTTAAAGGGCGTGCTCCACGATCGCGGCCTTTCAACGGCGGTCGGCGACGAGGGTGGGTTTGCGCCGAAACTGAATTCGGCCGAGGACGCGCTCGATTGCATCGGGCTCGCAGTGGAAAAAGCCGGTTACAAATTCGGCGAACAAATTTTCATCGCGCTCGATCCGGCGGCGTCGGAATTTTTCGACAAGGAACAGAACGCTTACGTCTTCAAAAAATCCGATGGCTCAAAGCGCACGGCCGACGAGCTGATCGATTACTACGAAATTCTGTCGAAGCGTTTTCCGATTATTTCGATCGAGGACGGCTGTGCGGAGAACGACTGGGATGGCTGGAGAAAATTAACGGCGCGTCTCGGCAAGAAGATCCAGCTCGTGGGCGACGACCTGTTCGTGACGAACGTCGAATTCTTGCGGAAAGGCATTCTCGAAAGCGTCGCGAACTCGATTCTAATCAAGGTGAACCAGATCGGCACGCTGACGGAAACGCTGGCCGCGATCGATCTCGCGACGAAAAATAATTACACGGCAGTGATCAGCCATCGCTCGGGTGAAACGGAAGACACAACAATCGCGGACATCGCGGTGGCGACGAATGCGGGACAAATCAAGACCGGATCTCTTTGCCGCACTGACCGCGTGGCCAAGTACAATCAGCTGCTGCGGATCACCGAGGAACTTGGTGACAACGGAGTTTACGGCGGTAAAATGCGCTAGTGGAAGAATCGGGCTATGGCGATTTTCGCGCGAGGCGGGAGGCCACGGTCTGGCAGCGTCTCAACAGCATTCTCCGCCTGCTTCTCGCAGCCGCGGTCGTGCTGGTCATCGTGAGTCTGTTCCTGCCGCTCTACAAAAAGCGCGCGCAAAGCCAGAGCGAAATCGACAACCTGCAAAGCCAGGTGAACGAGCAGAAAACTCTTCTCGCACACCAGACTCGCGAAGTGAACCTTCTGAAAACCGATTCGATTTATCTCGAAACGATCGCGCGCGACCGGCTCGACCTGATGAAGGAAGGCGAAACGATTTTCCGCCTCGAGCCGCCTCCCGCGCTCAAGAAATAATCGTCCATTTGCAGCAGCGCCATTGGTTGCGCTACTTTCCAGAATGGCCAGCGAAGTTTCGGTGATCGAACCAGAAGCACTCCAGTCGCGCGTGCGCGAATTGCGGAGGTTTCTTTGACGTCCCGAAACTGGAAGAACAACTTCGCGCGCTCGAAGAGCGCATGTCCGCCGCCGATTTCTGGTCGAATCGCGAACGGGCCCAGGGCGACGTCGAAGAAGTCTCGCGACTGCGCTCGTTGCTGAATCCGCTTCGCGACCTCGAACGGGCTGTTGCCGATTTCGAAGCGCTGCGCCAACTCGCGAACGAAGAATCGGATCCGGGTCATCGCGCGGAAGCAGAGAAAGAACTCGCGCACGAGCAGGGTCCGCTCTTGCATCGTCTGGAAGAATTTGAGCTGCGTCAGTTTCTTTCCGGCGAAAACGATCGTTCGAACGCCTTCGTTACCATTCACTCCGGCGCGGGTGGAACGGAATCGTGCGACTGGGCGGACATGCTTTTGCGAATGTATCAACGCTGGATCGAGCGGACCGGATTCACTTCGCAAACGATCGACATTCAAACCGGCGAAGAAGTCGGGATCAAATCGGCGACGTTTCTGGTCCAGGGCGAATACGCCTACGGTTATTTGAATCCCGAGCGCGGCGTCCATCGGCTCGTGCGCATTTCGCCGTTCGACGCCAACAAGCGCCGGCATACTTCGTTCGCCAGCGTCGATGTCGTGCCGGAGATCGCGGACTCGACGCCGATCGAGATCAACCCGGCGGACATCGAAGTGGACACATTTCGCGCCGGCGGCAAAGGCGGCCAGAACGTGAACAAAGTCGAGACCGCTGTCCGCATTGTGCACAAGCCGACGGGGATCGTCGTCGCGTGCCAGGCGGAACGCAGCCAGGGACGTAACCGCGAGCTCGCCCTAAAAATGTTGAAGGCGAAGCTCTACGAAATCGAGCAGGACAAAAAGCGGGCCGAGATCGATCGGCAGTACGGCGAGAAAGGCGACGTGGCCTGGGGCAGCCAGATTCGTTCCTATGTTTTCCAGCCGTATCAAATGGTGAAAGACCATCGCACCGGCGCCGAGACGAGCGATGTCCAGGGCGTGATGGACGGCGACATCGATCTTTTTATCCAGGCGAAGCTGCGCGGACAAAAAGCGAAGAAGGGCGAGGGGAAGGAAGAGATTTAATCTTCCTGCTCATGACCATAATCCTGATCATGATCCCTTAGGCGGATCTTCGATTACTCCAAAGATCAGGAGCACGATCAGGATCAGGAGCAGGAATGATTAATTCGGCGCCGGGCTTAAGTCGTAAACTTCGACGAGAGCAACGCCGTCCGTGCCGTTCGCGCTCCGCACGATGGCGGTGTAGCTGCCGGGATTGAGCGTCGCCTGGAGCGCAGATTCGCTCGGTTGCGACGGCGCCAAATTTTCGGATTGAATCTGCGCCGCATTCGGGCCGCTCTGCCAATTGTCGTTCGAGGCCAGGGTCGCGCCGCTTCCGTCGTGCAACTCGACCAGTGGATCGTTCAGCGGATGGTTAATTCCGGCCGCCGACAGCGATGGTCCGATCGCGCGCACGACGACAGTCTTCGATTGCGCTCCGCCGACAATAAAACCGCCAATCAGGAGCTGACTGCCGTTGCCGAGGACCTGACCGCGCGTCGAAATATTTCCGGCGCGTCCGCCGGTCGTGTGCAGATCGAACAATTCCACGACCGCGGTGCCGGTAAGATGGCCGTCGCCGTTATCGAACGACCTGACGACCACTGTGTAGCTCCCCGGATTCAACGAGGTCAAAATCGCCGACTCGCGGCTATTCGACGGATCGAGATGATAACTGGCGATCGTGCTCGCCCACGAATCGTCGATCCAGTCGTCGCTCGTCGCCAGGGTCGACCCGCTCGCGCTGTGCAATTCGATGACCGGATCTTTCAGCGCGTCCGTGATCCCGACAGCGGGCAGCGAGTAACCGATCCCGCGCACAATGACCGTTGCCGGCTGCGAGCCTTGAACAATAAAACCGCCGATGAGTGCATTCTCGCCGAGGCCGACAAATGCCCGCGTCGACAAGTTCAACAGATCCGGTGCCGGCACCGAGCTCTGATAGTCGGGACCAGTGTCGTAAATGCTGTGCCCGCCATTGATGTCGTCAGACTGGAGGGAATCGACATAACTGATCGTCGAGTTCATGATCGCGCTGACGAATTGCTTGGGTTTTGCCTGATCGGGATGATCCAGGCCAACGACGTGCCCGAATTCGTGCAGGGCGACGCGATGGAAATCCATGGTGGCTCGAAGCGGCCCGCGGTAGGAATCCCATTCGATAGTGGCATTAAAAACGACATCGGCTTCGATGAAGTGATTGTTCCGCGGTGTCACTAGGGTCACCGCCAGCACGCCGTCACCAAAGAGCATCCCATAAATCGTATTCGTCATGATGACTGACGTGTTTGCGTCGGTGTCGGATGGCGGGACGATCGAGTTCTTGTTCACGGCGAATTGCATGTGGACCAGATTCTGGTTCCAGATATTGAGCGCATCCCGGGCGGAATCATTAAACGAGGCGAACCCGTCGGATAGCGGCGGGCTGGCGGGAAGCGAGAGATGCATCAAAACCGTGCGGTCCTTGTTCCACTCGATCGGCACGAGCATGGGATTGCCGGGAGTTCCGACATCGTTGAACTCGCGGACAAAAGCGTCGGCGTTGCGGCCAAGAAAAACCAGGAGCGCGGCGAAAAGAAATATTCTGGCGGAGAACATATTTTCTTAAGCGAAGGGCGGAGAAGCTAAATCATTTCTCCTTTTCCACAAGACGGAGCCGCGCTTTCGGATCGAATTTGCCGCGGTTGAATTTCCGGCAGCATTCGAGGCACGCGACCGCGCGTTTGATCCGACGCACCCTCGGAAATTCCTTGCCGCATCGGGAACAGCGATAGAGGAACCGCCGCGCGCGTGGCTGCACCGGAAAAGGCAGCGAATGACAACGCGTTTCATCCTCGATGCCGAGATCGCGGCAGGCACGACGCCATCCGGCGCCGTGCGGTGGAATGCGCCGGCGACCCGCGCGGAATTGCGCGAGCAAATGCGCCAGCTCGTGGCGGAGCGTGCGATCGATCTCGGCTGCATCGTGTTCGCGCAGGCGCGGATTCAACGAGATCAGGTTGCGGCGCGAATCGGCGCGTCCGGCGGCGCTGAAGAGTCGCGCATTCCATTCCACGTGAACTTGGCGCCCGAGCCTGTCGGCATCGAGCGGCGCCAGGATTTCGCGCGCTTTCGCTTCGAGCGCCGAATCGCGTCCCAGGACGACGAGAGTTGGCGTCGTTGGAAAAACGAAATCGAGCTGTCTAAACAGCGGCATACGCCAGGCGATTTTTTGCGCCCGCTGAGCGGACGCGATTGATAACGCGCCCGGTAATCTCACCGGCGCGATTGATTTCCTCATCGGTTGTCTCGCGGCCTAACGAGAAGCGGACAGCGGCGCCCGCCAGTTCCGCGGGCAAACCCATCGCGAGAAGGACGTGCGACGCCACGACCGATCCGACCATACAGGCGGAGCCGCTCGAGGCGCAGATGCCGTCGAGGTCCAGCGCCATCAAGAGCGTTTCCGAGCTGAGGCCGGGAAAACTAACGTTGAGCGTGTTCGCGAGCCGAGGCGCGCCGTCGCCGTTCTGGATCGCGTTCGGGCAAGCCGCGGAAATTTTTCCCCATAAACTGTCGCGCAAAACAGCTTCGCGTTTCTGTTCCTCGGCGCGATCGTGCAAAACAAATTCCGCCGCCGCCGCCATTCCAACAATCGCGGGCACGTTCTCGGTCCCGGGACGTCGCTGATTCTCGTGGGCGCCGCCGAATTGAATCGGCTCGATCGGGATGCCGGCGCGGAGGTAGAGGAGTCCCGCGCCTTTTGGCCCATAGAATTTGTGGGCGGCGAAACCGGCCGCGGTCACACCATCGAGGTTCGTTTCGCTTTTGCCGAAAGACTGCACCATGTCGCTGTGCAAAAGAACCCCGTGCTCTTCGCAGAGTCGCGCGAGTTCCGTCATCGGCTGGAGGACGCCGGTCTCGTTGTTCGCGGTCATGATCGAGACCAGGGTGGTGTCGCTGCGAATCGCGTCGGCAAGTTCATCCGGATCGATCAGACCGTGTCGATCGACATTCAGGAACGCGACCTCGAACGCCTCGCGTTTTGCCAAATGCTGGAACCCGTTTAGCACCGCGTGATGTTCCGTGCTGGCGCAAATCAAATGCCGGCCGCGGCTAGCGTGCGCCCGCGCGAGCCCGAGCACCGCCAGATTATTCGACTCCGTCCCGCTGCTCGTGAAAATCAGCTCATGCGGTTTCGCGCCGAGCAAATCCGCCAGCCGATCGCGCGCGTCATCAACGGCGGCGCGCGCTTCGCGTCCCGCCCCGTGCACACTCGAAGGATTGCCGTAATAGCGCGCCAGAAACGGCTCCATCGCTTCCCGCGCGGCCGCGCCCAGCGGCGTGGTCGCGTTGTAATCGAGATAAATCATCCCTACGCCGTGAAGTCCTTCGCTCCAGCGCGCCGCTTCGGCACGATCTGGAGTTGCTTCTCTTCATAATAAACCAGCGAATCCGGCGGCACGCTTTGGATCAGGAAAACGTTTCCGCCGATCGTGCTTCGCGCGCCGATCACGGTCTCGCCACCGAGGACAGTCGAGTTCGGATAAATCGTAACGTCGTCCTCCAAGGTCGGATGGCGTTTCCCGCCCTTCTTGATTTTGCCGTGCTCGTCCTTTTGAAAACTGCGCGCGCCCAGCGTCACCGCGTGATACAACTTTACCCGCTCCCCAATGTTGCAGGTCTCTCCGACGACGACTCCGGTCCCGTGATCGATGAAAAAATGCGGGCCGATCTTTGCGCCGGGATGAATGTCGATCCCGGTGCGCGTGTGGGCCCACTCCGTCATGAGCCGCGGAATGAGCGGCACTTTTCTTTCGTAAAGCAGATGCGCCATTCGCTGGATTGCGATTGCTTCGATCGCCGGATACGCGACGATGACCTCCTCGTAACTCGTCGCAGCCGGATCGCCCTCGTAGGCCGCGTCAACATCGGTCCACAGAACCTTGCGAAGTTTTCCCAGCTGCGACATGAACCACGTCAGGATTTCTTCGGCCTGAATATCCGCCGCATCCCGGTCTAGCTGGTTGAAGCTCTTGGAAATCTCCGGCTTCATCCGGGCATGCAACCTTCGGATCCGGCTCCGCGTCACGTCCGGCAGATCGCTCGAATCGACGAACGGTTCGCCATGAAAACCGGGAAACATCAGGCTCATCAGGTCGACGCACGCCTCTTCGATCGCCGGCCTCGACGGAAGATTGGCCGCGGCATCGAGATAGTTTATTCCGCCGCCCTCAGTGTAAGTCTGGAGCAGTTCGGCTGCGGCCTCGTTTGTCGGTGAATCCATTCGCCGAAAACTATGCGCCCGCTCTGCGCGCAAGGGAAACGGAAACTCTTGCCGCCCCGAGCATCTGTGTTATCTCGGCGTCACCAATGAAATCGCTGCGCTCGCTCCATCTCTTTCTCGGCTGTCTCTTCGCCCCGATGCTGATCTTTTTCGCCGTCACCGGTTCATGGCAGCTCTTCAACTGGCACGAATCGAAAAAAGACAAGACCTACATCGCGCCGCCGGCGCTCGCCGCGCTTTCGTTCATCCACAAGGACGCGCATGTCCCCGGCACGCCCGGCCGTCAGCCGACACCGCTACGTTATTTCATGCTCGCAACCGCCATCGGTCTGATCACCACCACGATCATCGGGATCATCATGGCGTATCGTTTCAGCAACCGGCCACTCGTCGCCACGATTTGTCTGCTCGCCGGAATCGCGCTGCCGGGATTGCTGCTCTGGATTTATCGGTAGGGCGCCTTTCTGTAGCCGCTTCGCTGTGCGAAGCGTGATAGCAGCGTGAATCTGTCTCACGCTTCGCATAGCGAAGCGGCTACAGAAGACTCTAAAATCCGCGCACGACATTCGCGCGACGCGTTTTAAATTACGATCGCATGAGTTCCTTCGAAATAACCGGCGTGCCCGTCGACGAGCTAAATCTCTTTCTCGCCGGCGCGCATCCCGATCCGTTCCGCATCCTCGGGCCGCATCGCGTGGGTGACGATCTCGTCGTCCGCGTCTTTCGTCCGGACGCGAAGGAAGTGAGCATCGTTGCCCATCGGAAAGCCGAACAGAGCTTCGTCGCGGACCGTCTTCGGCCGGAAGGATTTTTCCAGGCGACGATCCCGGGGATGAAACGCGACATTGATTACCACGTTCATCTCACGGGCTGGGACGAATCCACGGCGCTCGTCCGCGATCCCTACAGCTATGGCCTGATCATGGGCGAAGTGGACCTGCATCTTTTTTCCGAGGGAAATCACCTTCAGCTCTCCGAGCAATTTGGCGCGCATCTGCGCAAGATCGGCGACACCGATGGCGTGTATTTCGCCGTCTGGGCGCCGAACGCACAGCGCGTCAGCGTCGTCGGCGATTTCAACGGCTGGGATGGCCGCGTCAATCCGATGCGGCGTCTCCTCGGTAGCGGCGTCTGGGAATTGTTTTTGCCGGGAGTGAGCGAAGGCGCGCATTACAAGTTCGAGATCAGGACGCAACGCGGCGCGCTCTTGTTGAAGGCGGACCCGTTTGGCTTCTTCAGCCAGCATGGGAAGGAAACGTCGTCGATGGTTTACAATCTCGACCGCTACCAATGGAGCGACCGCGATTGGATGAAAGCGCGGCCGGAGCGAAAACTCCAAGCCAGCCCGATCAGCATTTACGAAGTGCATCTCGGCTCGTGGCGGCGAAAAGCCGAGGAACGAAATCGTTCGCTCAGCTATCTGGAATTAGCGGACGAGCTCATCGGCTACGTACTCGAGATGGGTTACACCCACATCGAACTGTTGCCGATCGCCGAGCACCCGTTCGAAGG
>Ga0137407_10000101_pt1 | contig 65802 bp, 55 predicted proteins | sample CZOMad2_2_16fung_FD_108410 | JGI IMG/M metagenome (GOLD analysis project Ga0137407, IMG submission 108410) | Vadose zone soil fungal communities from Angelo Coast Range Reserve, California, USA - CZOMad2_2_16fungal (Illumina Assembly) | ecosystem: Environmental > Terrestrial > Soil > Vadose... | reverse complement strand
TGGTATGACAGCCACCACCATTCTCCCCGCGATCGCGTCAAAGCTCAGCCCAATGACACCGCTCCTGGCCGCGGGCATCGTCATGACCTTGATCGGATTCGCTTTTAAAATTGCGGCCGCACCGTTCCATCTTTGGGCGCCGGACACCTACCAGGGCGCCCCGGCAACCTCAGTCGCCTTCATCGCCTCCGCTTCAAAGGTTGCCTCGTTTTTCGTCCTGGGAAAAATCTTGCTCATCGGTTTCGGTCCGAGTCACGGCGCGGCTGGCTGGCATGCGATGGTGGCCGGTTGGAGCCCGCTCGTCGCTGTTCTCGCCGCGCTTTCCATTCTTATCGGCAATCTCGTCGCGCTCGCGCAAACGAACGTGCGCCGGCTCCTCGCCTACTCCGCCGTCGCGCACGCAGGTTATACCTTGCTCGGTCTCGTAGCGGGCGGCCGCGAGGGTTTTAGCGCGACACTCTTTTACACCACGATCTACGCCTTTACTCTCGTCGGCGCATTTGGTGTCGTCGGTCTGGTGCGCCGCGAAACCGGCGGCGACGATTTCACCCATTTCGCCGGACTCCGTCAACGCTCGCCGTGGCTCGCCGGATGCATGGCCGTCTTCATGTTATCACTTGCGGGCATTCCACCGCTCGCCGGTTTTTTCGGCAAGTTCTACCTGTTTAGTGCCGCGCTCCACGCCGCGGCTGACTACGGTTTGCTTTGGCTGGTCGCGCTCGCGCTTTTGGGAAGCCTCATCTCCTTCTACTACTACCTCCTTGTCTTGAAAGTCATCTTTGTCGATAAGGCCGCGTCCAATCCTCCACCGGTTCAGATCGACGTCCTCCAACAAGCTTCGATCGCGACTCTCGCGCTCATCGTTCTTTTCCTCGGTCTATTTCCAGATGGCCTGGTCTGGAAAATTACCAGCTCGCTCCCGTAACCCACGTTGCAGTTAAAGACTGGCAGTTCGCGCTCATTCCTGCTACCATCATTCTCGTTGTGGGAAGAAGAATGGGTAGCCGTTAAGCTGGGTTTGTTCTCATCATGTTGACCGAAACGGCACCGCCCGCACCCGTCGTCACCGCGTTTTCGCGAAAGAACCCCTTCCCCGCGCCACTTCTGAAACGGCAAAGACTCGACGGCGCCGGCTCTGAGAAACAAACCTTCCACTATGAGTTCTCTCTCCAGGAATCCGGTCTGATTTTCGAACCCGGCGATTCGTTAGGCGTGTTTCCCCAGAACGCGTCGGAGCTGGTCGACGAAATCATCGGCCTGCTCGGGTTCACCGGCGAAGAAGAGGTAAGCGGCGTCTCCGGCGAAAGCATTCCGTTGCGTGTCGCCTTGCAACGCGAGCGCACTATCACGACGCCCTCTCGCCAATTCGTCCAGCTCGTCGCCGAACGGATTCCATCCGCCCATTCTCTTCTCGAGTATTGCGATCCAAACAACCGCGCGAAATTAGACAGCTATCTTTGGGGCCGGCACGTCGTCGATTTCGCCAACGAGTACGCCGAGCTGCGCAATAAATTATCCGCCGCGGAATTCGCCGCGAGCCTCTCGAAGCTCCAACCGAGGTTGTATTCCATCGCTTCGAGCTTGAAGCGTTATCCCGGGCAAGCCCATCTCCTCGTCACGAATGTCGGTTTCGTCAGTCACGGCCGCGCCCGCAAAGGCGTCTGCACCAGCTTCCTTTCCGAGCGGATCGAAGAAGGAGCGCGAGTCCCGGCTTTCATTCATAGCGCAAAACATTTTCGGCTGCCGGACGATCCTGCCGCGCCCATCATCATGATTGGCGTTGGGACCGGGCTCGCTCCTTATCGCGGTTATCTTCAGGAACGCGAAGCGATCGGCGCCACCGGCCGCAATTGGCTTCTCTTCGGTGAACAACGGCGCGCCGCAAATTTCTATCACGAAAAGGAAATGGCCGATTACTCAGCTTCCGGATTGCTGACGCGTTTCGACACGGCCTTCTCCCGCGACCAGGCCTCAAAAATCTACGTCCAACACCGGATCCGCGAATGCGGCCGCGAAGTTTGGTCGTGGCTTCAGGACGGCGCCTACCTCTACCTCTGCGGCGATGCCGAACGCATGGCGCCTGATGTTGATGCCTCCATTCACGGTGTCGCTGAAGAGCACGGCGGAATGACCAAGGAAGCCGCGGCCGAATACGTGGCCAACCTCAGGACAACGAAGCGTTACCGGCGCGACGTCTACTAGCTCTACTAAACAAGTAGAAACGTCGCTCTTTTGTTAATACACGGAGCTTGACGGGTTGCGGTATGCCTAAACAGAATCGCCGCCACCATGAGACCTACAACCTTACTTAAATCACTTACCATTCTGGCGGCGACCGCCTCCGTCGCATTCGCGCAGAGTCCCTCAGTCGCGCCGACCGCGCCAAGCCTGAACAGTCCGGCGAGCGGCATGACAACTACAACCACTGCGCCCTCGACAGCCACAACCGCTTCGAGTCCCGCTGCCAGTTCAATGGCGCCAACCGCCGACGAAATGAAGCAGATGATGGAACTCGCCAAGCTCAACGAGAACCACAAGCTCCTCGCCAGTACCGCCGGCACCTGGAGTTACACCGTCAAAATGTGGATGGATCCGAGCGGAAAACCGACTGAGTCTACCGGCACTGCCAAGCGCGAAGCCATCATGGATGGGCGCTATGTCTCCGGAGATTACACCGGCAAATTCAAGATGCCCGGCGCCGATGGCAAAATGAAGGAAATGAATTTCCACGGCATGTCGATGGACGGTTACGACAATGCCAAAAAGAAATTCGTCTCCGGATGGGTCGATAACATGGGCACCGGGATTATGACCATGGATGGCACCTATGACGCCGCAACCAAGACCTTCACCTACACCGGCGAATACGAGATGATGCCCGGCATGAAAGAAAAATTCCGCCAGGTAATCAAAATGACGGACGCCACTCACATGACCATGGAGTACTACGAGGATCGCGGCCAGGGCGAAGCCAAGACCATGGAGATTAACTACACGAAGAAAAAGTAAACCGACCTGGACCTAACCTTTACCCGCTGCCGATGGCCATCATGCGTCGGCAGCGGGTTCTTTTTTAGTGCCTTAACTTTCTAATTTCTACTTTCTACTTTCCCTTGCCCTATTCGTCAGGAAGCCAGTACACCGCCACTCCGGCTCGGAGTCGATCCGCGTTTCACCGATCGTGAGCGCCAGCCCGGCCTCGATCTTCTCCGGGCGCTGGCCATTATCGTCGTCGTTATTTATCACGCCGGCATCATGGGATTTCCGCTTCCAGGCCAGGCCCATCGTTTCGGTTGGATCGGCGTCGATCTTTTCTTCGTCCTGAGCGGTTACCTGATCGGCGGCCAGCTGGTGGCGTCGCTCGCGCGCGGTCAGAACATCAAGCTCGGACGTTTCTTCGGCCGTCGTGCCTTGCGCATTTTGCCTGCTTACCTCGTCGTCCTTGCCATTTACCTCTTTCTGCCGTCCTGGCGCGAGTATCCGGAAATGTTTCCGCCGTGGAAATTTCTTCTGTCCGTCCAGAACATTGGGTTGCGCGGCGGCACTGCCTTTTCGCACGCCTGGTCGCTCGGCATCGAGGACCAGTTCTATCTCACTCTGCCCTTTGTTCTATTAGCAGTGAACTGCCGACGCCACGCTGCCATCATCGTTCCCTGCGCGATCGTGATCTTTGGCCTCGTCCTTCGCTGGTTCCTCGCGATGCAGAACCTCGATGAAACCGGCGTCTCCTTCCGGGGCTTTCAAACCTGGATCTACTACGCCACTTGGACCCGCCTCGATCCTCTCGTCTTCGGTGTCGCTCTCGCCGCGATCGAAAAATTCCGGCCCCGATGGTGGGAACGCCTGCTGAATCTTGCGCCGTGGCTCTGGCTGCCGGGACTCGCGCTTATTATTTCCGCGTTTTGGATTGAGGAACCCGGAGTGATCAACGTGACCAGCGCCGTCTGGCAGTTCCTTCTCATCGCTCTCGGCATGGCCGCGCTGTTAATCTGCGCGGTTAGCCCGCGTTTGCCTTTTCGCCGCACCAAAATTCCCGGCGCGGCTTTCATCGCGAGCGTTGCCTACAGCGCCTATCTCATTCAGAAACTCGTCATTCATTTCGTCCAACAATTCTGCGCCAGCCACAACATCACGATGACTTCGGCTAGTGCGCTCGTAGCTGTTCAAGTTTGCGTTTTTGCGGTCGCAACCCTCCTGTTCTTCGCCGTCGAACGTCCCTTTCTCCAGCTTCGCCATCGACTTGTCTCCCGTGGATAACCTGTCCGTCTTCTTTCTCGCCGAAGGCGAACAAACCGCCGATTCCGTGATTGCGCGGCTGACTGCGTTCATTAGCGCCGCGAAGCAATCGCTCGACATCGCCGTTTACGACATGCGTTTCAGCGAAGCGCTTCGCGTCCAACTCGTCGCCGCCTTGCGCGAGCGCACGAACGCCGGCGTCCAGATCCGCATTTGTTTTGACGGCGACAAGCCAGTCGAACCCAATGTCGCCGCCGGCCAGGACCCCGCCCCGGCGGGCACAAGCGCCTTTGTCCAGTCGTTAGGCTATCCCTGGCGGCGCATCGCCGGTATGAAATTGATGCACAGCAAATTCATCATCCGCGATCACGAAGCGGTCTGGACCGGATCGACGAATATGACCGATGACGCGTTTACGTTGATGGAGAACAACGTCGTCACGATCGACTCAGCGGCGTTGGCCGCTTCCTACGCGCAGGACTTCGAGCAGCTCTGGGAAAAGGAAAACTTCGAGAACACCGGCAAGATTCGGACCGAGCCGGTGTCGCTTACCTTTAGCGATCAACCTGCAACCGCGCGCGTCATGTTTTCTCCAGGCTGCGGTCTCGAGATCGATACCGAGATTGCCCGCCGTGTTCGCGCCGCGCAACGCCGTGTCCGCATCTGTAGTCTGCTCATCAACTCCGGGACGCTGATCGGTGAGTTGCTCAATTTGCTCCGCGCCGGCCGCGCTAGCCACGCCGAAGCCGCGCAAAGGCGGGTCAAAATCGATGGAGTCTACGATCGCACTCAGATGGCCGAGGTTTACACTCAATGGCAGGAGGTCCCTTCGAACCATTGGAAAATTCCAGCGCTCCAGGAGCTCGTTACGCGCGCTCATCTCGCTGGAAAAAATTCCACGCCTTACAGTCCGACCAGCCGCCACGATTTCATGCATAACAAGGTCCTCGTCATCGACGACACCGTCATCACGGGCTCTTACAACTTCTCCCGGAGCGCCCAGTTCAACGCCGAGAACATTCTCTTCATCGAAAGCGCGCCGCTCGCCGAGACCTACAGCCGTTACATCGATCACTTGAAATCGAAGTATGCCGGCTGATTTGATCGCGGCCGCTCGACGACTGCGGGACGTTGTCGACCGGCTAACGTTCGCGGCTCCGGTTACACATGTTTACAACCCGCTGCGTTACGCGTCGTCAGCCCACGAAATTTATCTCCGGCGTTACGGAAACAATCCTAAGCGCGTCCTCTTTCTCGGAATGAATCCCGGACCATTCGGCATGGCGCAAACCGGCGTTCCATTTGGCCAGGTCGCCGCCGTCCGCGATTGGCTCGGCATCGAAACGCCGGTCGGCCACCCGCCGAACGAACATCCGAAACGGCCAGTCACCGGATTTAATTGTCATCGCAGCGAGGTCAGCGGCGAACGTCTCTGGGGCTTGTTCGCGAACCGTTTCGGCACCGCCGAAAAATTCTTCCGCGACCACTTCGTCGCAAACTACTGTCCGCTCGCCTTTCTCGAAGAGAGCGGCCGCAACCGTACTCCCGACAAACTTCTACCGCGTGAGCGCGAAGCGCTCTTTACGCGGTGCGATGAGCATCTCCGCGAAATCGTTCGGATTCTCAAACCGCAATGGCTCATCGGGGTCGGCGACTTCGCTACGAAACGCGCGAGAGAGGCGATCGTCGATCCCCCGCCGCGGATCGGCCAAATCCTCCACCCCAGTCCGGCCTGCCCCGCTTCAAACAAAGACTGGGCCGGCACGGTCGCCGCACAATTGCGCCAACTTGGCGTCTGGAAGTAAGCTATCGCTATAATTTTTTAATTCTTAATTCTTCCTTCTTACTTTCTTCGATGTCTGGAACGAAAACTTCAGAATCGCTCCTGGGCGATTTCCGTACCGACTCGCGGATGCTGCTCCTAGTCGGGTTCGCTCTGCCGGTCGGTGTCATTAGCGCGTTCGTGGCCAAGGCGCTTCTTTGGTTGATCGCCGAAATCACGAACCTCGTTTTCTTCCAGCGGTTCTCACCCGAAATGGAAACGAGTATTTAGGATACTCATGGCCAGCGTATTTCTCCTTTCCGCGGCACCTATCGAACAACAGAATGACTATAATTTGGCGGCGTTCCGCACCCTGCTGGCAAGCGCAAGAGCGGATAAGTTCGGAGTGCACGTTCTCACCGATGATGCTGAGGCCGCGGACATCATCCTGTTTGCAGAGCTGTTAGGAGCCGGCCTGCATTTCGAAGGCGTGCGGCGGCATCCTCTGATCAGGCGATATCGCGAGAAGTGCTTCATGTTTTGCTCGAATGCTTTTGTGATTCCATTCCTGCCGGGTCTCTACGCCTCGGTCGGAAGGCGTTGGGCATCACGCCGCACCCAGGGAGGATTTCATGTTAGTCCGTTGCAGAATGAGTTTATCTCGTTCACTCCGGCGACCGCGGACCTTCCCTATCTTTTCAGCTTCATCGGTTCGACGGCCAGCGCGCCGGTTCGGCGGCAACTTTCCTCCATCAGTCATCGGCGCGGTTTTTTCCGCGACACGGCGGAAGAGTTTGAACGCGCTCTGTATGACCGCATGACGTTGAATGAACGGCGGGATTATCACCGCCAGTTCGTGGAAGTAACAAAGGCGTCGAAGTTCGTGCTTTGCCCGCGAGGCCTGGGACCAGCCACCATCCGGCTCATGGAAACGATGCGAATGGGACGCGTGCCGGTGATTATTTCTGACGATTGGGTTGAGCCGAACGGACCGAATTGGGAGGGATTTAGCATTCGCGTGGCCGAACGTGAGATCGCAGACATCCCCCGCCTGCTCGAGGCCAGGGAGCCGGATGCTTTAGCGATGGGGAATCTCGCGCGAGAAGAATGGCAACGCTGGTTCTCAGACGAAGTCGCTTTTCACCGCGTGGTCGATTGGTGTCTCCAAATCCGCGACCGCCGCCGATTACCCGAAATGATCGCGCGACTGCCGCTCTATTTCCAACTTCTGAGACCTTTTCACCTGAAATGGGCACTGCGAAGTCTGTTGCGCAAGCAACGGTCTCCGAGCGACGCACGCGAACCGCATTCTGCAAATACTCTGCGCATTGTTCTTACTAAAGTCGCGAAGGCTTTTCTGTCACCGTTCCGGTTTCGTGGCAAAGGCAGAATTCTTTCCACGTTATGTCCGCGGGCCGGTCGAATCCGGATTGCGCTTTTCGGTTACGAATTCTGGTGCGACTTATCCGAGAACATTCAGCGAAATATTTTCCTGTTCGGCTACGATCATGAGGCGGAGCGATTCATTAGAAGTAAGCTCCAGGCTGGGGACACTTTTCTCGACATTGGCGCGAACGTCGGCTTCTACGCCCTGTTAGCAGCGAGCATCGTCGGCGAACACGGCAGGGTTATCGCGATTGAGCCGAACCCGAAAACTTTCCGCCGGCTGAAAGAAACCATCGAGGCGAATGCCATCACCAACGTCGTCGCGCTCAACCTTGCCCTGGGCCGGGAGCGCGGGCGATCGGATCTTTTTATCGATCCTCAGAGCGGAAACGACACCGCGACGATGGTTATACACGACGGGCGAACGTCGGTGAAAGTCGAAGTGTATTCGCTCGATGAAATAACCATCGCTCATCAAATCAATCGTATCGATTATCTTAAGATCGACGTTGATGGATTCGAGCCGGACGTATTTGCCGGAGCAAAACGTTTGCTGAGCGAGGGGAAGATCAAATTTATCCAGACGGAGTTTTGCGATTATTGGCTTCGCCGAAACTCGAGCAGTCCCGAAATGCTGCACCAACTCGTCACCAGTGCCGGTTTCACCGATACGGGCGGCGTCCCGACGTTTGCGGACCAGTGCATCATCGATCGGTTCTTTGCCAGAACACCTACTTCTTAATTCTTACTTCTTACTTTTTGGTTGCCATAGGCAGCGCCTATCGCCGCCATCGGCACTAAGTATTACCAAGCGCACGCCAGCTGCTTTTTTGTTAGGCATGCAAACATTATCCCTAAGCAGCAATGGTAAGAACGGTCAGCTGCCTTATTCGAAAACCTCCATGCGCCTGCGTGCCTTTCGCTTCCTGAGCGAGCGCTTCGCGCAACGTGAGCGGCCGAACGTCGCCGCCGAGTTTATTCTTTTCGCACTGATCGTCGTAACGTCCACCTGGTCAATCCTCTCCCTCGCTCACGCGATGCGGATTCACCCGTGACGAAGAAAGGAAGAAGGAAGAATTAAGAACACGCCGTGCAGGGACGCCGGCGGGTAGATGGTCAAATGCGCGAGGGTAGCGCACGAGCGACGGGCCGTTGCGAGTCAAAGGCGGCCGCGGCTTCCTCACGGAATGCTGCGGCCGCTTTACTTTCAGCCCTTAACGGGTTGCGCAGTAACGTCAGCTCGCGCGTCGGCGCCGGCTTGGCAAAAGGCACCGCCACGCATCCTTTCACGAACTCCGTCTCGGCCATCATCTGAGGGACTACGGTCACTCCCATTCCGGCCGCCACCATTCTCGCGATCGTGACCAGCTGCGCGCCTCGCAGGACCAGCTCGGGTTTCAGATGGTTCGCCGCCAGAAGCTGGCGAACAATGATCGAGAGCGAATGCTCTTCGTGCAGGAGAAGAAACTTTTCCTCCGCTAGCTCGCTCCACTTGATGCTTTTCCGCCGCGCCAGCCGATGACTCTCCGGCACCAGGAGGAGAAGCGCTTCCCGGCCGAGCGAGTGCCGCGCCAGGTTCGGGATCGCCTTGGACCCTGACGCAATCACGAGGTCGAGCGTCCCGTCCTCGAGCTGTTGGGCCAGCTTCTCGGTTGTGTCTTCGAACAACTCAAAGGTAACTTTCGGATACGCCTGCTGAAACCGCCCGATCAACCGCGGCAATATGTAGAGCGCGATCGACGGAATAGCGCCGACCGACAATCTCCCCGCGACTTCAGCTTCGAGCGCTGTCACCGCCTTCGCCCCATCGGCCAGCGCCGTCAAAATCACCCTCGCATACGGCAGCAGATACCGCCCCGCTTCCGTCAGCACCACCGACCGCGGCAGCCGATCGAACAACTGCTGATTCAGTTCTTCCTCCAGCTTATGGATTTGCTGACTTAGCGACGGCTGCGACACATGCTCGCGCTGGGCCGCGTTCGAAAAGCTGCCTTCCTCGGCAACAGCTACGAAGTACCTGAGTTGGTGAATTTCCATCGTGCTATAAGTTTCCGTCTGCTTCTCGAATCTCGTCGCGCCGTAGCCTGGGCGAAGGCGGATCCTCCGCGACCGCAACAAAATACCGAACCTGATGAATCTCCATGACTGGTCTCAGACAGTGAGCCGGAAGCCACGATTTGTCTAAATTCTACCGACGGCGCTGTGATAAATCCTGCGGCGCTTCTGTTTGGTCGAGTTTTCGACGCGACGCGTTGGCACCTCGCGGTTCCCAGTTTGGTCCAAAAAACTTTTTTGATAATTTAGAAAAAAAGTCTTGCCTCTTTAATCCTACTGGTTAAAACGCGCCGATTCCCACGCGCTTTCGACCAGAACTTCCCTCAATCCCCGAACTTCCCTCAATCCCACTCTGACATCCGCTCGCTGCCCGGCTCCGACCATGAAAACTATACCCGACCTGTTTGTTTCCAAGACCCAGATTTCGATCACACGTCCAGGCGTTGGATCGCTCCCGCTTTACCTCCGTATCCGGCGACCGCTTACACCGTTAATCGGGCCCTTGTTGCTTGTTATCTGCTCGCTCGCATCAGCACCTTCGGCATTTGCGGACGTGGGATGTGCCATCCATAAAAATCTGAACTGTTCTGTGGCTCTGGCGTGGGATGGCGTCGTTCTCGACAACACCATCATCCACGTTGCGCCGGGCGTCCCGTGGGGTCGCTATTCCGCAGGACTTACCGGCACTAATAGCGCATGGCTGGATGGCAATTACGAAATGGTTGTCGTCAATGTTAATCCCGACGGAACCTGGTCGGGCGGTTACACCGGAGGCGGAGCCAGTTTCGGGAACGGCGTCAATGGATGGCGTTTCTACAGCGTCAGCGCTGGCGCCCCGGTCACCGTGACGGGGGATCTGCCTTTCTTCGCAGGACAACTGTGCGATGGCAACACTTTCGGCAACACGCAACACGGGACCATCGAGATCACGATCGGCAATGTACCGACTCCGCCCACTGATCCCGAACTAACCGAATGCAGCACGAAAACAGCCGGGAATCAGGCGAGCTGCTCGTCATGCAACCGTAATTCCCCGGCAGACACTTATGCGATGGCACGCTACAGCATCCATTCCATGCTCGTCAGTCTAAACATTCAGGACACGCCGCTGCGCTACTCACCGCCCTACGGACCAGCAGTCGATTTCACGGTCACCTACAACCAACTAGAATCACAGCAGCCGGCTACCTTTACTTATTCCAATCTCGGACCGAAGTGGACGTTCGGCTGGCTTTCTTATCTGACCGATGATCCTAACAGCCAGCTCGCTTTTGCCGCTTTGTATCGCTCCGGCGGTGGCGCGGAAGTCTTCGCTTACGACAGCACTTCGCAGTCGTTCGTGATTGATCCCCGAAGTCACGCCAGTCTCGTCAAGACGAGCAGCACGAGTTATGAGCGGCGGCTGCCGGACGGTTCGAAGGAAGTATTCGCCCTGAGCAATGGCGCGACTTCCTATCCACGCAAAATTTTCATGACGCAGCTGGTCGACGCCGCGGGAAATGCAGTAAATATCGGGTACGACGCCAGCTTCCGCGTAACGACAGTCATCGACGCGCTCAACCAGGTTACAAACCTTTCCTACGAGTTGCCGGCCGATCCGCTCAAAATAACGAAGGTGGCTGATCCGTTCGGTCGATTCGCAATGTTCGAGTACACAAACGGTCACCTCACGAGGATCACCGACGAGATCGGGATTCAATCGCAGTTTACCTACACACCGGGCACCAATTCGATCGATTCACTCACCACGCCTTATGGCACGACAACTTTTGTCACTGGTCAAAGCGGAACGAATCGCTGGATCGAGGCGACGGACTCGCTCGGTGGGAAAGAGCGCGTGGAATACCGCGACAATGCCCCGGGGATTAATGGAGCCGATCCGGTGGCGCCCAGTGCGGCTGGGATCACCAATGCCGGGCTCGATATGGCGAATACCTTTTATTGGGACAAGAAAGCCATGGCAGTAGCTCCCGGCGACTACACACAGGCAAAAATAACCCATTGGCTTTTGAAGTCGGACGGCACCCCGGCCGACGTAATCTCGAGCGAGCGACAGCCGCTGGAAAATCGCGTTTGGTACACCTACGGCGGCCAGCCCAATTATCAGCATATCGGCACGACCGCGAATCCATCCCAGATCGCTCGCGTCCTCGGCGACGGCACCACTCAGCTCAGTCAATTCGAATACAACAGCCTCGGCAAGACTACGAGAACCACTGATCCGGTTGGCCGCGTCATGAGCGATGTCTACGACACGAACAACATCGATCTGCTGGAGATCCGTCAGACGCGCGGGACTAACAACGAACTTGTGCGCAAGTTTACCTACAACGGTCTTCATAAACCACTCACCGACACCGATGCCGCGGGTCAGCCCACAACCTATACTTACAATGCCCAAAGCCAGGTTCTCACCCGCAAGAACGCAAAGAATGAGACAACGACTTATGCGTATGGCGGCACGGTTCCCACGGGGTGTCTTGCTTCGATCACCAGCCCACCTTTCAACGGTGTCTCCGCCGTAACCACCTTTACTTACGACAGCTTCAAACGCGTCCGCACGGTCTCCGACTCAGACAATTACATGGTCACTACCGATTACGATAATCTCGACCGGAAAACCACAGTGACCTATCCCGACACAACCTTCGAGCAATTTCAATATACGGATAACGACACCGGCATGATGACACTGGATTTGACGGCAAGCCGCGATCGCCGCGGCCTTTGGACGTATCGCAAATATGACGCTAACCAGCACATGACATCGATCAAAGACCCGGCCAATCGGACGACTCAATACGGCTATTGTACGTGCGGCGCGTTGACCAGCATTACCGATCCTAAGAACCAGACCACTCTCTTCAGCAGCGACATCCAGAGTCGCGTTTACCAGAAGGTGTTCCAGGACGGCACCACGATCGATTATCTCTACGAGGGGCAGACGGCAGCTAACACAGCCGGCGCAACGAGCCGTTTGAAGTCGTTAACCGACGCTAAAAACCAGCGGACCAATTACACCTATTTTGCCGACGATAGCATCCAGCAAGTCAGTTATACCACCACGGCTGGGCAGCCCCTTAATCCGCCGACACCATCCGTTAGCTACGCCTACGATCCCAACTACAACCGAGTCACCACGATGACAGATGGCACAGGGACGACGACCTACGGTTATAATCCCATTTCAGTGCCCCCTGGCTTAGGCGCCGGCCAGCTAGCCAGCATTGATGGGCCGCTGGCGAACGATACCGTTACACTTGGCTACGATCAGCTCGGTCGCACCTCGGGCCAGTCAGTCAACGGCGCGGCAAACTCAATAGGTATTAATTTCGATACGCTTGGCCGAATGACCGGCGGAATCAGCAACCTCGGGACATTCGCTTACAGTTACGCGGGAGTGACCAATCGTCTTGAGACGCTCAGCTATCCCAATGGCCAGTCGACGAGCTTCACCTATTTCCCCAACAGCGGCGACAAGCAATTGAGAGTCCTCCAGAATTTCCGGTCGAACACCACCAGTCTCTCCAGGTTCGACTACGTTTACGACGCGGAGCATATGATCACCCAATGGACGAAACAGAACGACGGAATAGGTAGCCAGCCGCTTTATCTGACCTATGACGGAGCCGATCAACTGAGCGGTTGGAGCACCACCCTCAATTTCAGGCTCGGCGGCTTGATAGATAACTACGTCTATGATGCCGCGGGGAATCGCAGCGAGGAACACTATCAGGCGATCCAAGGATGGGGAGGAGGAACCGCCACGACGGATAAGACCGCTGTTCTGAATTCTCTCAACCAGCTGGTGTCGCTCACGACACAGGAAACTCCAGCGTCCGTCGGCCCACAGTTGGAAGACCCGCCGCCGCCTCCTGAACCTACCACGGACAGTTACACCTACGACAACGTCGGCAACACGGTTACCCGAACCTATTCGGGAGACTCGAATACTCTGGAATGGGACGCCGCCAATCGCCTGGTTGCGATCAATTACACCGGCACGGACCTCCGGACAGAGTTCACTTATGACGGTCTCAGCCATCGCAAGAAGATCGTCGAAAAATTTGGCAACACCGTCACGAGCACGAAACAATTCATCTGGACCGGTAACCGGATTGCCGAGGAGCGCGATGCGAACAACGTCGTGACGCGCCGTTATTACAGCAACGGCGAACAACGCCTCGGTGGGACCGATGCCGGACTGTACTATTATACCAGGGACCATCTCGGCAGCATCCGCGAGCTGAGCGACGGCGCAGGTTCCCTCCGCGCCCGCTACGATTACGACCTGTTTGGGAACACGACGAACGTCTCCGGTGATCTGAGCATCGATTTCGGCTTCACCGGCCATTATCGGCATAGTGCCAGCAACCTTTATCTTGCACCCTTCCGCGCCTATGATCCAACGATTGGCCGCTGGTTCAGTCGTGATCCGATCGCAGAAAAAGGCGGATTGAATCTGTATGGATATGTTACGGCTGATCCGATCAACCGGCTTGATCCCGACGGCTTACGATCTGAGGGTTTCAGCTCTGCACCGGAGGCAGCTAGAGCAGGAGCGCTGGCTGACTTGAACGCAGCGAGCGGAGGAAGACTGGTTCGTGGGGCGATTGAATTCGGCGGGTGGGTCTGTAAGTGCAAATGCGGCGGTGACAAACCGTACTATTTTACTGGCCCCACGCGAGGTCATAAGGGGCCAACGCCGGATGGTCAGAATGTTAGTACTTATTCCGACTGGGGCGACTTCGAAAAGTGCGCCTCAGGTGATGATACGATCGGAATTCATTACGCCCATCCCGATGGGACCGGGATTCCACCGTATGATTCACGGAAGAGCGATCGCCAAGGATACCCATTGATGCTGGCGGTACCCCTTGGCGGAACTCTTCCTGGAATTAAAACGCTGCTATACGGCCATTGGCCTTGAGCTTCCATTCAAAGGTCGCCGTAACACTTCTAACGATATGAAAAGGTTGCTCTTAGTCGGACTATTAATTTTATGGTCGTCGATGGCTGCGCATGCATCTCTGCCTGATAGATCTGAAAATCAATTGCGTCTCGATGTCATGGTAGCAGCGCTGCGCAGCCGCTTTGATGCTCAGCGCATTCCCAAAGGAGCATCGGTTTATGTTTACGTTGACAAAGGATTGGGCGCTGGCCTTGAAGGCAGATTGCGCGACTACAAAATCCTGGTGCGATCAGGATCCGTCGGACCGAAGCCACCTAAACGGCACTGGTACTGGATACACCTCGGCAAGATTACGGAGAATGAGGCAACGATATTAATCGAAGATGGACAGACTCGGCTCAGGGATCTGCATCTTCGCAAGAAAGCGGGCCAGTGGCTCGTCGTGGCGGAAGAAGCGCCGCTTCTGCATTAGAGGTTTCGAAGATCAGTCGTAAAGCGGGATATCTTGAATCGACGTTGGAAAGCATCCCGTGAGCCTGCCGCCCACGGCGCCCTCTCGGCAACTATGCGTGCCGAACTTCGGTGGATCTCAAAAGCTTTTCTCCAGACGCAGTGCGGCCTTGGGATTATCTGAGGCGACAAACGCAACGATCTCCTCGAGATCAGCGATCACGTTGTAGGCGATCGGGCCTTCGAAGTCCACTGGGGGATTATGGCCTTAACTTCCTCAGGAGGGCGCAGGCGGGACCTCCGACTAACGACCACCGACCTCTAATCTCCGACATCCGGCCTTCTGCCCCCCGGGCATACCTCCTGCTAAAATTCCCCCCAATGCAAACCGATCCCTTCTTCTCCCTGACTGAAAACCAGTCCCTCCTCGTCGTCTGCGCCCGAAAAAAAATCCGCAACGCTGCCATTCTTGGAATCGTCTGGGGCGCCTTCAATTTCATCTTCGGCTACTTCGCCATCCGATTTAATCCTCTCAACGCCGGCCTGATCTTCCTTGGCCTGGTGATGCTCGCCACCGGCGTGACCGCGCTCCGCAAACCCTCCCTCCATTGCCTGCTCGCCGAAGGTTTCGTCGCTGCGCTTCTTTTTGTTTGGAACTTCGGAATCACGATCCTCAACGCGAGCGCCGGCGACGCCAGTCACATCAATCCTCATACCCTCATCTGGCCCGCTGTGGCCGCGGGCGTTTTCTTCCATCAATACCGCCGGCTCGGCCACCTCAAGGAAGCGATGAGCGCCATGGCGCACGAGACCGTGAAAGAAGCGACCGCTCTCTGCAAAGGCCTCTTCAAAGCGAAGCTGAAAGAATCGCCAGACATCGCTGAAGCTTCCTCGCGCCGCTGCCGGATGCGTTTGATGAGCGACGCTGTTTTTTGCGTGCAACGCAATCTCGCGTCCGCCTTCTACGTCAACCGCGCCGCCTTCCAGCATTGCATCCCCGACCTGAACCGGAAGCGTCTCCGCATGGTCGTTCGTCATCCTCTCGGCAAACTGACCTACGCCTTCGACAAAAAGAATTCCGACAAAATCAAGACCTGGCTCGCCAGTTCCCCCGCACACTCGAATTAAGAATTAAGAAGTCGGGGAAGGTCGCTGCAGTTTCTTAATTCTTCCTTCTTAATTGATGCAGCTTCCCTAGCTTCCGCACCGCTACCTCGCGGCTCCGTCGTCTATCCGGCGGCATCCCTGCGCGCCAGATTGATTCACTCTCTGCCCAGTCCGGTCACCGCTAGCTCGCGGCTTTTGATCTGATCGAGCGGCTCCCGCACGCTCGTTTTCTTCCTTCTTACTTAGCGCGGTATCGCGCTGTGCCAGCGCAGGTCGAGATGGAAATCGCGGTTCCACTTTTCGAGCACGGCAGCATGGGATAGGGCGAGCCGTTCAATCAAAGTTGGCTGCATCGACGCTTGTGCGGGAATTAGATGATCGTCGGATGAATTGCGAGCGGTCGAAGGAATTCCCAGTTTCTGGGTTTTCATACTTATCTATCAAGCATCGGCCACGCCGTACCCTGACGAAGGAACGCAATCCGCATCCGCAGAAGCACAAAAAAAGCAGGACCATTTCTGATCCCGCCTAGGCTGACAAAAGAATATTTATTAGAACGTGGCTTTCGAGCCTTGCCTTTTATTTAAGCAGCCCATGTTCCAGCGCATTCCGGGAAACTACCGAGTTCGAGCAAAGTGATCTTACCGATGCTTCGCCAGCCCACGCTACTTCTCTTCGTCTTGTGGTCGCAAAATAATCTTGCCGTCGGCATGTCCCGAGGCCGAGAGCCGCAGCGCCTCTTTGACTTCGGAGAGCGGCAATACCGTCGCCATTTGCACTTTCAATTCGCCGCTCTCGAGTAATTGGTTGATCTCCGCCAGCTGCTCCGGCTTCGGAATCATTTGGACCATCGCGATCGTCACGCCGAACTCCCTGGCCTTCTCTGCGGATGGCGGGTTGACCGTGCTCACCAAAAACCCGCCGCGCTTCAAGGTTTGAAACGCGCGCTCCTGCGTCTCGCCTCCCACGGTATCGAACACCCCATCCAGGTCGCGGACTTCGTTCTCGAATTTCGCTTTCCTGTAATCGATGAACTCATCCGCTCCGAGTTTCCTTACAAACTCCTCGTTCTTGCCTGAAGCGAGCCCGATCACATGCGCTCCTTTCGCTTTCGCCAACTGGACCGCCATCGACCCGACCGCTCCCGAGGCTCCCGTGATCAGGATCCGCTGGCCGCCTGCCAGCTTGCCCAGATCGAACATCGCCTGCCACGCCGTCAACGCGCCCACCGGGACCGAAGCCGCCGTATCGAAATCAACCTGCTTCGGCTTGCGGACGAATTCGGTCGCTGGCGCTGCCGCATACTCCGCGTAGCCGCCACTGTGCGTGCCGAGATAACCATAGCCTCATCCCCCGCCCAGGCCAGCTAACCCGATCTCGGCTTCTGCCGGATCGACGCCGCCTTTTCTTCCGCGGAGATCACTTCCTGACCGTCCCCGGGCGTACGCCGTTATGCGTATGGACGAAGCGGTCGCGTTCAGCTAAAAGCGATCTTGCCATGCCCTCCCGGAACGGCGGATCAGCCAAAATAAGCGCCAGAGCTCGTGCCATTTCCGAGCCGCCTTCCCTGACCAAACGCGAGCTCGAAGTCGTCGAATGGATCGCGGCCGGCAAACGCAACCGCGAGATCGGAGCGATTCTCGGCTGCAGCTCGCGCACCGTGCAGAAACACGTGGAGCACATTCTCGAGAAGCTCCATTTAGAAACACGGACGGCGGTTTGTATTTGGTGGTACGAACACCGCTTGGATGGCGAAAAATCTGTTCGTCCTTCTCGTCGCAAACGACGCTCCGTTTAATAGACTGGCAACGTACGCCATTCGGCCTATTGCGCTGTCTTCACGAGATCGCGATGATGCGCGCCGTCGTGAATCTTCCCCAGTCCCCAACCTCTCCAAGCCCGTGAGTTCTCACATGATCGCGGGCCACTGCTTCCTCTTATCATGAACATCTCACTTCCGCGGCGCACGGCGATCGTCATCGTTGTCCTTAGTCTCACGCTTACGGCCCGCCCGGCGCGCGCGGCTGAGGCATTACTGTTGCAGGACACCTACGTCGACAATGGAACGACAGGCGGCAAGCCGCCGCCAAACGGTTCCAATTACGGCGGCGGAATGGACCTCCGCGTATTCAAAGGTAATGGGCGACTCGGTCGTACGTTCCTGAAGTTCAGCCTGGCTACGTTGCCGCCCGGAACTTTGGCCAGCGACGTCAGTCACGCCCGGCTGCGCTTTTGGGTTAACGGCAACAGCACGATCGCCGGCGCCATTACTTTAAGCCCGGTCACCACAACTTGGGATGAATTGACGCTAAAAGATAACACCACTGGCGGCGTCACCTTCGGTTCGCCCAAGCTTTCCGAGTTGCCCGTCAGTTCGATCAATAACTTTATTAGCATCGATGTGACCGATTGGGTGAAGGCCTGGATCAGTGGCGCTCTCATCAACGAAGGCATCGAAATCGAGGCGAGCGTTTCAACCAACACGCTGAATCTCGCGTTCGACAGCAAGGAATCGAATCAGACCAGCCACGAACCGCGACTCGAAGTTTCCCTCAGCAGAATCGGACCGGCCGGTCCGCAAGGCGCGTCCGGGCCGCTGGGCATCCCTGGCCTCGCCGGACCGCCCGGCGCAACCGGAAGCACTGGCCCAGTTGGATCGGCTGGTTCGCAGGGACCGCAAGGACCACAAGGCATTGCTGGGCCCGCCGGGACGAAATGGTTTTCTTCAGTCGGCGCCCCTGAACAAAACGTCGGCGATCCTTTCGACTATTACCTTGATGTGACGAGCGGCGATGTCTGGCGAAAAGTCAGCAGCGAAGGTGTCACCGGTTGGGCAATGCAGGGAAACATACGTGGATTAAAAGGGGAAACCGGCCAGGAAGGACCCCAGGGTGAAGCCGGGCCTGGTGGTCTCCAGGGTCCGGCTGGGCTACCAGGTTTGGAGGGGGTTCCCGGACCAGCTGGCCTTCAAGGTAATACTGGACCGTCAGGTCCTGTAGGTCCTCCTGGTCCGCCGGGGCCAGCAGCTGTATGGCCCACTCGTATTGCGCCGCAAGGCGATCTGGCCATGGGCGAATTCACTCAAGGGCCGCCGCCTTAAATCGCTCCATAGCTCGACTAGGCCCCTGGGATGAAACTCGTTCCCCCTGATCAAAGAAAAGCTATCTCGGCTGTTCGGCTGGCGCTCTCGGTGGTCGTGACGGCGCTCGTGCCACTGCTTCTTTACGCTAGTCCCACCTGGTGGTCCCAACGCAATGTCGTAGTTCAGAGTGCCGTACCGGACGACTATGCGCCGGCCAATCAAGGCCAGCTAAAAAATATCGCGAAGGCCGCGATCGCCGAAATGGACGCCAAGTTAACTGGCGGGGCTGGTGAAGAACTGCACAATCTGGTCAATAGTTGGTCCACTCCAGCGGCGCCGGCGAATGACTTCGCGCCGGTTAATCTTGGTCAGCTCAAGAAGATCGCACGGCCCTTCTACGACAGACTGATCGCGTTGGGCATCGTTGATTATTATCCCTGGCTTAGTTCGCCAAATTTGCCCGATGACTTCGCCGTCGCGAACATTGGCCAGGTAAAAAATCTTTTCAGTTTCGAGATACCCTCCGGAAACTTGCTGAATGATCCGCGCACTGATCGGCTCGCTGCTGGACAGTTTTCGGCGAGCATTGCTCTAGAAGAGAACGCGACTTGGATTTGGAACGATCATCTCAGTAACGGCAGTGAATTCGATCGCGATTATCCGCACCGAATATCAGGTCTACCCGGGATACGCTCTGTTTCCGCTGGCGAGCGCTACCTCGTCGCGCTCGCCAACGATGGCAGCGTCTGGACCTGGGGAGATAATGCCGTCGGGCAATTAGGTGATGGAACGAATATTGGTCGCAATATTCCAGCAGCTGTTCCTAACCTTGGCGACATCGTCTCGGCAAAAGCCGGTGCATTCCACGTCCTCGCGCTCCGAGGCGATGGCACTCTCGTTGCCTGGGGCGATAATTACTACGGGCAACTAGGCACCGGCGATACAACACCTTCCCCAATCTTCATGTCAATACCTAGCCTGGACAATGTGCAAAAAATCGCGGCCAGCTACGGGAAGAGCGCCGCTCTCAAGACTGATGGCACTGTCTGGATCTGGGGATACGAACGCTACAATGGTCAGGATATCTTTCACACGAATCCGGCGGCTGTTCCCGAGTTACTCGACGTAGTTGATATCGCGGCCGGGTATGAGCACATGGTGGCAGTTAAGTCCGATGGCACGGTTTGGGCATGGGGATCGAATTACGCTAACCAAATCGCCAATGGTTACCCATGGTGGAAATATCAGGACGTTCCCTTTCAAGTTCCCAACCTTCCTCCCATAGTTAAGGTCGCATCGAGCTACGACCACACCTTGGCAATCGCAAACGACGGCACCGTTTGGGCCTGGGGCTACAATTTTGATGGCCAACTAGGTGATGGAACCACCAATCCGCGACAAACACCAGTTCAAGCTAGCGGCCTGACCGATGTGATAGCGGTAGCTACAGCTTACACTTATTCCCTCGCCATGAAATCCGACGGCACCGTCTGGGCCTGGGGCGACGGAGCCGTAGGCACATTGCCTGGAACGGACCGCCATGTTCCGCAGCAGGTTGGCCTCGGTGTGTTCGATACAAACGGCAACGGAATGGATGACCGCTGGGAAATACATTATCTCGGGAATCTCAACCAATCCGGCGACGCCGACTTCGACGGCGATGGTATTTCTAACCGCCTAGAATACCTGCGCGGGACCGATCCTACCGATTACTACAACGGTGCCAAGCCGGTTGTCGAGATTGCTAGTGGGAATAACCAGATCGGTGATCCCGGAGCATTTCTAGCGAAGCCTCTCAGAGTAAGAGTTAAAAGCGCAGCTGGTAATTTACTAACCAATGCGCCGGTCATATTTAATGTTTCAGGCGGCGTAGGTGGGTTAGCAGCCTCACCCGGCATGCAAGTGCAGCAGCAATTCGTGGCGCGGAGCGACTCCAATGGCGAGGTAACGGCATATCAGGCTTTACCAGACGCTGCCGGGACAAGTATCCGGACGGCAGCGACAGCTGGTATAGGAACGCAGGCCTCGTCGGTTACTTTCCGCAGTATCGTACGTTTTTCACAGGGCACGCCAACTCCTCCGCCAAATCCAAGCGCGACGCCGACTGGAAGCCCATCTCCTTCGGCAACTCCGAATTCTACGCCAATCGCCCCATACCGCTACGCGATCATCGACCTCGGCCCCGGTATGTATCCAACTAGGATTAATAAAAAAGGGACAATCTTAGTCGGCGGTCCAGACCCGGGTCGCGAGGATGGCTGGGGATACGGTCTCTGGCGAGGCGGGTCAATCGAATGGCTCCGGCCTCCGGATTCTTGTTCATCGGTTGCCGCGGGGGACCTCAACGATCGCGATACCGTTGCAGGCAACTTCAGTTCTTGTTTACCTATTTCGGACAACGAAAGAGAACTAAACGCAGGCTTCATTTGGCTGTCCACGTCAGCTACCCCAACCAAGATATCGGGCGCCGGGCGTTACCCCGGCTGGGGTCCCTACAACTTCGATATCTACACCCGATCATTTTTGGTTACTGTCATCAATAACCTGGACGACGCTTACGGCCAGATGCTGACAGGAACCGTCCGCGGATTCTTGTACAGGAGTCTTTTCGTCTGGAATAGCGCACACTGTCCGGCCGGAGCGAGCGCGCCATCACAATTAAGTAACGAGGCCGCCGTAAATGACGATCCGGACGATATCTTTTTATCATCTTGGAGCGGATCGAGTGACACGATTGTGCGGGCATCGTCCGAGCACTACATTGGCAGTAAGGTGATACCCGATGCCAAATCGGTCGGGTTCACGATTGGAGGCAGAAGCACCGGCATGATTGACGGCCAATCCGTGGACTTTCGCCCGGTTGACATTAACGAGACCGGGCTTGTCGTCGGACTTACCTCCGATGCGGACATGATTATCCACAGTCTGGCTAGACCGCCTCTGCTTCCTATTCCTGACGTGACACTCGGCCAAAGTGAATCCATCGCCATTAACGACCACACCCGTCCCGCGCCGCCTTTGGACGCGCAATCATCTCCCACAGCATCCCCTCAACCAACGGCTATTCCCGCCCCCCAAATCCTTAGCTGGACGGGAAACGCGTTGGTGCTGTGGGAGCTCCAACCAGATGGCCCCACGTGGCATCCTTTTGGCTTGGAAGAAATGATCCCAAGTATGGATGGCTGGGACGCCCTCACCCCCTACGACATGAACGACAACGGCCTCATCATCGGCACCGCCTGGTACAAAGACCCATCAAATCCTGCCGCGCCGAGCGAACTTCACGGCTTTCTCCTCGTTCCGTGTGACCTAATGGTCGACGGCAACCGCGACGGGAAAATGAGTTTCGATGACCAGACCGTCCAAGGTGCCGATCAGACTTCCGAGGACACACCTTACCGCTTTTGGGTAAATGACGACCAGGACGCGGGCAGCGGCACTAACGGTTCCGAGGAAGTCACTCCCGTACAGCTTCGCGACAATCAAGACGAGAAAATTCAAAGTGTCAGAGATTGCGAAGACCTGACGCGATTGTGGCTGAACATTAAGGGCTTGACGGAAAGCTTTAAGACGGGCGCGCTCAAGTTCGTTTTGAAATTTCGGAATATTACGTCAGGAAATCCCGCAGTGAGAGTTTTTCGGGCAGCGGAAAATGGCGGGCGCGGATATATCACAAACGAAGGGTGGGGCGCTTTACAAGCTTCTCCGCCATTTGACACCGCTTTACCAGGAACAAACGGGCCCGGAATTGCGTCGTCAACGACGGGGATTCATGTGCACCGGCAGTTTTGGCAAGGAATCGACGAAGTCAATCCCGTCATCAATCTCCTATTTGAAGGCGTGGAGGAAGGAGAAGGTGAACTGTACTGCGAAATTGTAAGTGAAGACGGTCGGAGAGTCGGCACCAGCCCTGGCATTAGGCTGGACATCAAGAATGTTCAGAAAATGTACGAGCGAGCGAAAGCTCAACCAGAAAATATCGCAGCTCCATATAGCGCTTTCGCACCTTTCACAGGCCCCGTCACCTACGTCTCCGATCCCGATGGCCAACCTTTCCAAAAACCATGGTACGAAACCGATCAATGCCTAGTGTTCGTTCATGGCTGGAATGTCAGTTATGACGAATACCGCGGTGTCGCCCAAACCCTGTTCAAACGGCTTTGGCATCAAGGATTCAAAGGACACTTTGCATCGTTACGATGGGACACCCGCAAGTCAGACGGAATGTTTGATGCTGGTGAATACAATCGCAGTGAAAACCGTGCCTACGGTTACGCCGCGGCTCTAAAACAATGGGCGACTATTCTTTCGAATGGCTACACGGTCAGTGTGCTTGCCCATAGCATGGGTAATATTGTCTGCAGTGAAGCCCTGCGACAAGGCCTTCAAATCCGTAACTACGTTTTAATGGAGGCTGCGATTCCGATGAGTTGCTATGCAGCTGATGCTACAAGATTGCCACGCCTAGAGGACCGAGATCGAGATTACCCGACGCCGGATTACCATCGAAATCCCACGACAAACGAATTGACTCTCGGATATCGGGCGTACCTGCCACCAGTTACCGCAAACATGGTCAATTTTTACAATGAGGACGATTGGGCCTTAGCTACCGGAACGACAGAGATCATTCCCGGCCTGCCCCAAAAGGAGACGAACTGGGAAACAAACCAACTCGATTACAAGCCCGACGGTGAAATTCCTGATGTAGTTCACGCAGTTATTTGGAGGTATTATTACGATCCAGCTCTTCCGCCGATTCTTCCGCTCACACAGCGTGCCTGGACCGAATCTACCTTCCGTCGTTTGGTCTCCGACTCATGGGAGATGAAAGCCTTTGTGGCGCGATCGCGCACCAAAGCAGTGGGAGCATTTCCGAATGGCAATACGGTTTTTACAGCGAACGTTAATCTTCACAGCCCACCGTATAACTTTGGACGTCAGCGCTTAGATCACAGTGGCCAGTTCACACGCAACATTCAAGAAGTGGATGCGCTTTATAATGCGATTAGGAAGGCGTTGGAACAATAAGCGTGAGAAATAAGCGATTCGCACTGGTAGCGTTAGCGACGATTGTAATCGTTTGTGTTGTTATTTTGAGGCTAAACAGGATTTCGACGCCGAAGCCGCGAACCGAAATACACCCTAGCCCTTCGGTTGAATCGCCGCGGCAAGCATCAACTGCTCGGCCCACGCCGCAGGAACGCCAATTACCGGGCGGCCCCTATGTATCGGCCGACCCACGATGGGCCCTCGTTCACGAGAAGGACAAGACTGATCGGAACTGGGAATGGCGAATGCCAATAAACTTTTATGGACGCACTGTCGATGAAAACGAGCAGCCAGTCTTCGCCGCAAAGATTCATGCGCAATGGAGTGATTTCTCCGCAAATGGAGCATCGAGCGAAGACACATTAAGCGACCCTGAAGGTTACTTTTCCATCACAGGCAAAACAGGCCGAGGAATCACAATCCGGGTCATGAAAGAAGGCTATTACACACCGAAGCAGCAGCGAATGAGCTTTGACTATGCGGCGTTTTGGGAGGCTAACTACTACCAGCCCGACCCGGCGCATCCGGTTACGTTCCATCTACGGACCAAGGGGCGTCCGGAACCGCTGATCAGCGGCGAAACTACACCGCTGGTACCGGCTGATGGCACTCCCGTATTAGTGGATCTGCTGGGCGGCGGGCGCGTTTCACCGAATGGTCAAATCGAGTTCGCCGCCGTGACGAACACTGAAAAATATCCTCCGGGCCAATTCGATTGGCACGCCTCTATCACTGTCCCGGACGGCGGCCTGCTCGAACACAATCTCGAGTTTCCTTTCGAAGCGCCGGCACAAGGCTACAGCCCCCAGGTCATCTTCGAGATGCCCGCCGATGCACTGGATTGGAGGCGATCGATAGAAAAGACCTATTTCATTCGATTTGGAAATCCGCCGAAGTATGGCCGCCTCCAGGTTAGGCTAAATGGTGCTAGTCAAAAGGTGTTGCTTCATTATGCCGTGAACCCAACCGGTTCACGGAATCTCGAAGGCCACGCCGAGGGCGAGTTTGCGACTCCGTAGTCGTCGCTGATTATTAATCCTTCCTTCTTAATTGATGCTTCAGCGGCCAATTTACTCGCCCGATCCAGCAGCTCGGCGCTTTTTATAAGCGCATGGCCGTCGAGTTGAAACAATAGCTGATGACTCGGCGCACTGTCATTGTCGTAGCGATTTTAGCTATTGGCGTCGCCGGTGTTTTGCTATTCTTTCGCGGTCGATCCGCGCTTACTGTTCGACCAGCGATGAGGACATCGGCCGTCAGCGCGCTTAGCGCTGCGTCGCCGCCGCAACCATCTTATACCAACGAACAGATTCCGAGACAGTCTCTTAGTCGACAGCAGATCGCCGCTGAAGTCACTCGACGTGATCGGACTGACACGACGTGGGAATGGAAGATTCCGATACGATTTTATGGCAGGGTCGTGGATGAGAATGAGCGGCCGGTAGCCGGCGTGGATGTCCATTTCCAATGGACGGACCTTTCACCAAAAGGTACGTCTGTCGCCGATTCCAAATCTGATGCGCACGGATTCTTCTCGCTCGAAAACGTTGATGGCAAATCCCTGTTGGTTCGACTCTTAAAGCCAGGCTATTACACAACAGATGCGCGAAATCAGGTCAATTTCGAATACGCAAACCCATTTGAGGAAAGTTTTCACGAACCTTACGCTGACGCCCCGGCGGTTTTTCATCTGCGCAAACAGAAGCCGTCTCCGGATGTTATTGCCAAGTCGACAAAGGTCATGCTGCAGGGGGATGCAGCGACAGTTAGGATTGGCCTCGACACAGGGAAGCCAAGTGCGACTGGCGAACTACTGATAGAGGCTACTAAGCCTTGGCCACCGCGGCCTATGTCGCCGCCATATAATTGGCAAGTCGCGTTTCACATCGAGAATGGGGGATTTGTCGACGCCCCAGATCAGTTCGCTTTCGACGCGCCGGAGACTGGATATACGCCAGATTATACAATCAACATGCCGGCGACGTTAGATTCGGAATGGAAGGTTCACGTCGAGCGCACCTTGTACTTCACATTCGGTGAACCGAAGAGGTACGGCCGACTTAATTTGCGAACCAATGGCAACAGTCGCTACATCTTTCTCGATTATGTCATAAATCGTGCGGGTGGCCGGAACCTAGAGGCACAACCTCCTTCAGAACAATAGTTGTTCCGCCACAGGCGTCCGAGTGGGAAGCTCGATTCCGAAGGAACGGTCGGACCAATCCGGGCGCTGCTCAAGAACAGGCAACGTTCGACCACAAGACTCTGAACTTCGCTTTCTTTGCTAACTTCTGTGAGAAGCCTCTGATTCGGCGACCGAGCTACTCAAAGTTGCGCTTTTAATGTCAACTCGTCACGGCTTTGTCAGCGTTTCAGCGTTCGACTTGGAACGCGTCATTTCCAGGCGACTTCGCTTTTCTCTTCGTAATCCTTAAACGCGGTGTCCAGGCCAGTGATCACTTCCGCTGCGGTTTCAAACAATGCCTGCGCCTTCGGGTCTTCCACCTTTTTTACGTCTTCGCGAAGATGCTCGATGAGTTCGCGAAATTTCCCTCGGATATTGGCCGTATGCGCCCGTGGATCTTTTGATGCAATCGATTCCATACCGTAATTCCGCGACTCATCCCCACCGCAGCCGCATGGATCTGGTTCGTCTCTCGGTTCCGCTCCCGACCTCTGACCTCTGACCTCTGACCTCTTCTCGGACCGCCGACTTCCGATTACTGGTCACCTGGTCCGCACGGCCGCGGCTTCATCATTCGCGTCATCCGTCCGATGCGGCGCGGCGCGGCGATTCCCTTCTGGGGGGCCAATGAGCTACATCAAACAAATGTTCGAATCGCATCCGGTGAATCCATCGTCGGACCACGCCGTTAACATCGAATGCATCACCGCCTGCTACTCATGCGCTGAAGCCTGCAACGTTTGCGCCGACGCCTGTCTCGGCGAGAAGAACGTCGCCGAACAGGTCCGTTGCATCCGCGATTGCATCGATTGCGCGGATGTGTGCCTCGCCACCGGCCGCATCATCTCACGTTTTACCCGCACCGATTTCAAATTAGCTGGCGCCCAGCTGCGCGCCTGCGTTGAAGCGTGCGAGCGTTGCGGCGCGGAATGCGAGAAGCACGGACCGAAGATGGAACATTGCCGCATCTGCGCCGAAGCCTGCCGCCGTTGCGTCAAAGCCTGTCAGGCGCTGCTCGCCGAAAAATAGGCACACCAGCGCAGTGCTGTAGCCGCGGCGACCGGAGACTTTTCCCGGATTGGTGCTATAGTCGCCGATGTCTAAACCAACTGGTGCCTCCTTCTCGCGTCGCATGCCCGACAACATTACGGAGGAACTGGTCGCCGTGCTGTCTTGCCGGGGAACGTTTGAATTCAAACCTCTGTTCGACATTCTTCTCCTCAATCTCCGGAAGCGAAACGCCGCCAGCGGAGGCGAAGAGATGCTCCGCTTGCGCGCCTACGAGAAGCTTCAGAGTCTGGTCAACCAGGGCGCCGTCAATCGAACGGTCACTGGGACCACCAAAAAATACAAAGGGGTCGCCGCCCGCCTGTCGATCCTGAGCGCCGAGATGAAAGTCTTGCGCGCCGACTGGAACCAACGCGTTTTCGCGAAGGCTGCCGCCGCAAATTAGGCACGCGCCGGAGCGATTGCGATTGTAGGGCTGGCGCATCCCTGGCTCGCCGTAGCCTCGAGCGAACGATGGCGGCTGCCGCATTTCTTAATTCTTCCTTCATGCGAAGTGTAGCGGTTGTCACCACCCGCAGTCGGCTCACCCCGCGTCGCCGGAACTGCTCGTGATCTCGGTCGCGCGATAACCGCTCCGGCGAATCACTGTGCAGATTTCCTCCTTCGTGATCCCGATCGGATTAAATGTCACGACAACGCCACCGCCGACAAACTGCACGTCCCGGACGCCGTTCAATCCATTTACCGCATCGCAAATGGCGCGGTGCGCCGCATCGGTGTTTGCGTCGTTAATATCGAATTCCGCCTGCTCCAGCGGCGGCTGGTTCTGTTGGTTTGGGTCGTCATCAGCCATAAAGTTTCTCCTCCGAAGGAATACGGCTTTGGTGACAACGCTGGTCGCGTTGTTCAGCAGTTGTAGCGGCGGGTGTCACCATCCGCGGTCCCGTTGGGGAAACTCCAGATTTCAGCGTTTCAGCGCTTCAGATTTTCAGTATTTGACTCGGACCGCCGAGTTAATGCTTTGACAGGCTTCCGACAATATATGCGTTCCCGATGCCGTGGATGACGGCCACCATCCAGAGATTGCCCGATCTCCGGAAGAGCACGCCAAAGAACAGACCAATTGCGAAGATGGCCGCGAACATCGGGACCGCGACCGCGCTGCGTGACCAGAAGTAATTCCAGTGCAGCGGCCCGAAGGTGTAGAGAATGTTCGCGACGAGAATGCCGGCGAACGCACCCCAGCGGCGCACCAGCTCCGACTGCACCATCCCGCGATAGACGACCTCCTGATAAAATCCGAAGAAAAGATAGGGAACGAATCCGTTCCAAATGATGGAAAGCGCCGCCGGCTGAGCCCAAATCAGCCTTAGCCGGTTGGAGAACACGTACGGGAAAACGACGTTCGCCAGGACGAGGAGCTGGATAAAATAGGATTTTTCAACCGGAGTCCATTCACGCCATGGATAGAGCCCGATCTGCCGAAACCTCAGCCCGGCCACGAAGCGCACCAGCAACAACGCGCAAACCAGGAAGAGGAGAACGAGAATCACCAGCGGCACTGCCGGGTAAAGCCCCTTTACGGCGACGAGCCGAAGCGCCTCCACCACGATGGCGATCGCCAGGAGGCGCATCCCGGCCGGCGCGTTAAAGTCTGGCGCCGGCCTCCGTTCGAAAAGGAGGACGTGTCCCGCCAAATGAACTAGAAACCCCTCCGGCTTTGGATAATCCGGAGAGACAGAATCGGCCACAGCCGCTAATGATGAAGGAAAAGATCGGAAAATTGAAATCCAATCTCAGCGTATTGGCATTTTAACGTTTGATTCGCTCAGCTCCCGCTTTGCTCTCCGCGACCTTTTCCCGTGTGGTCGCGAGGTCGCGATTGAGCGCAGCGGGAGCTGCCGAAATACAATTCAAAGACAGCGGCACCGCCGCCCTTTTTTCATTCGACTGGCTGCAAAACGCTCGGGCGAAGCCGCGATACCAAGCGGCGCAATAGTTAATCTGTGAAGGTCGGCTTGGCCCCTGAGGGGTGTCGGTCCGACCTCGTGCTCACCGCCTCCCAAAGTAAGACTGATCGAAACTTCATCCACGGTCTTCCGTAGTAGCTGGTGAGTTATGAACACACAAATCTTCGCCTCCCTTGCTCGTTATGTTCTCGCTGCCTTGCTGGTGTTTTTCGGTCTAGCGCTGCTGATCCTAGGTTCACCGAAAAGCCCCGGGCAGCAACCTCAACAGCAAGATCAAAAGGAATGCGAGCCTTGGCAATACCGCAACGCGAATGATGATTGCGTCGACAGACCGCACGTCCATCATTATCACGGTGAGCACCACGCCCCGGATAGTGGAGAGGAATGCTGGGTCGAATGTCTATGCGAAGTGGGAACCTATCCCGCCGCTGACACATGTGCACCATGTAGCTTCGTAGGCACCGTTTGCATTAGTCACTAGACTTCTGATTTCCGACTTCCGACTCCGCCCGCCATGGAATAGTCCTCGGCGAAGGCGGGACTTCCGGCCTCCGATTTCCTCCATTCTTCCTTCTTAATTCGTACTCTATTTCCGACCGGATCGACGGCCTGATGGAATAATGGAGCGAACGGGATTAGCGACATGTCCGGTGGGTTGGGACCACGACCTGGGTGGAGTGTCTAGCGGTTGAGCGCAGCGGGAGCTGCCGAAATACAATTCAAAGACAGCGGCTATCCGCATGCGTCTCCGATTTCAGCGTTTCACAATTTTAGCTTTTGAAAGCCCGGCCGTTGCTGCGCATCCGTTACGGCAGCGTTTTGCTTGGAACGCCCAACGCCTCGCCGACGTTTGCGGCACACTTTGCCCGTCCGCGCGCAATTGCTCCGGCGCCGGCATCTCCGGCACCCGGGCGCGATACCTGTCGAAGAATCAACCGGTAATATTCGATCGTCGATTCCGGCCCGATCCAGCCCACGATCCCGAGCGTCTTCACGCCGGCAGCTTATTTGCAACGCCTCGTCTTTGCCTATCACTCCGGTCGCATTCCAGCTTCGACGCCCGATCGCGATCACTGATCTCTCCCCCGGTGCCTTCGCCACCCTCTTCCATCCGCGCCGGTCTTCATCCGCAGCCCGCTTAGCTCCGCCACGAACGGCGCCCCTGCGTGTCGACGCCGGCGTTGTCCGCTCGCCCTTCTGAGTCTCCTCTCTGTCTGTTGGTTACTTTAGCGCAGCTTTTTCTCGTTTGATCACCAGCTGCTTAGAATAATCTCGTGCGGACTGGAAATCGGGGAACAGCGCTACTTCGATCTCATGGATCCCGAACTTGATATCCTCCTGTGGTGAAAGTCCCTTGATAAAATCAACAAGGAGCATGTCCGTCGAATGCAGAAAAGGAACGCTGATTGGGTAAAGCACATTGGTCTCGGCGAATCCCAAAAGTCCCTTACGTCCGTGCCCCAGCGGCGCAGGATTCGTCTTGGGATTAGCCAGGAGTAAACGATGGCCTTCCCCCGTCTTGCTGATCCGAAAGTGCAGGTCAAAATCCGTTCCCTTTTCGATCCAAGGCCCGACTGTGACGAGATTGAATGACACGACGGCGGCCTCGTGCGCGGGCAGTTTCCTTAACTCAAGCGTCGTCTGTGCGCCACTGAGCTTCGAATAAAGTCCCTTAAACGGAACTTCGATCGGGGATTTACCGCGCTTGTCATCCGTCCATGCCGCTACACTGGGCGGCTTGGTCTTCGGTTCACCGCGAAAATTGTCTTTGTAGACGATAAGCGGAGCCGTGTCCCTGGGTGTCGCGGCTACTAGCGACAGTCCTAAGAGCATTGGTAATAAGGATTGTTTCATGTGGTTTATTGGTTATCTCGAACATCGTGGTGATATTATCCTGGTCGTGGGCCATAAGTGTTCGACTGCCGTAAGCGGGACCGTTGCCCGGCATATTGGTTTGGGCTTGGTTGGCTGCGAACATCGGCAAAATGCCGGCGCTTCGGCGAAAAGCGAGTGCTCTCGGACGAGATTCGGGGGAATCATTTCAGGGGATAGGATGTTGGGGTTGAGTGGAGGATTACCGATTCGCGTTCCCCGCGTCAATCCTCTTTTTCCGAGCGCGGGCCCGGCGACCCTCAGCCCCTTTGTACTGGTGGAGACCCCGGTCCGGGAACTCCGAGCCGTCGTTCGACTTCTCGTCCAAAGTATTGCTTCGATTTGCTGAAAACTGTTTATTCGGCGGCGATGGCGTCGCCACTCAGCAACGAGGTTGCCGAGCGCACGCGTATTTTTCGCGCGCTGGTCCCATATTTTGGGACGATCCAACCTTCTGCATTCTTTCAGCGGACATCGGAGTTCATCGCGGGGGTGCAACGCATCCATCCGTTCATCGAAGGAATCTATAAACCTCGGGGATCAGAATACGCGCTCAGTGTTTCGTCGATGTTGGCCAGCCCGTACAGCGACGAAGTTTTCTTCAACGCGGACCGAACATGGTGGATGAGATATAGCTCGAAGAAAGGCGCTATGGATCACGCCATGAACGCGAGCCTTATCCGTTGCATGACGGACCGCCAGCCCTTGCTCGTGCTTCGACAGGTTTCGGACAAGGCGAGTCGGGAAGGCTCGCGACATCGGCTCCTTGGCTTGGGGTTTGTCGAAACCTTTGATCCGATCAGTAGTCTATTTCGAGTTCGAGGTCTCGAGTGGGCTGAAGTCAGCGCGTATCTCGGCGTCGGCCTTTCGGATGACCTTATTGAGACAGCGCTGCGCCTGGAGTCTCTTGAAGAGTGGGTTCCCTTCGCCGCTGAGGACCGCGCCGTGTATCAGGTGTCGCGCCAGAAACGCGACGCTGCATTTCGCTCAATCGTCCTGGCAAATTATGGACACACCTGCGCCGTGACGGGCCAGCGGTTTCACTCGCAGCGCCACGTGGAAGCTGACGGCGCCCACATAATCGGCAAAGAAGTCCACGGCACAGACGATCCGCGCAACGGCATCGCACTTTCAAAGTCGGCGCATTGGGCATTCGATCACGGAATCTTTATGATCTCAGACCAGTACGAAATCGTTGTGAACCCGAAGGTTTCGAGCGCCAGCGTGGCGAGCTTTCCCGCGATAGAACTCGATAGGCGCAAGATTCTGCTCCCAGACGACCCATACTACTGTCCCCATCCAGACGCCCTTGCCTGGCACAAGCAGGAAGTATTCGATCGGTTTGCACCATAGGTCAGTGCAACCGGCCGGTGCGATGCGGTGACCTCCACCCTATTCAGCCGCGTTTGTGTCAACGTGGAGCGTGCGCCGTTTGCACTTGAAACACCAAAGTGGCTTCTTGTGTCCCGCTTTGCGCCGACGGGCGCTTCGCCTGTGGATCCGGGCGACGTTACCGCATTTCGTACAAATCAGATCCTTCGGCTCCGTAAGATGACGCGCTCCACGCATGGGCGAGTTCTAGTTTTTGCAAGGCAGCGATGCGCGATCGCCTCGCGCGAATACGGATGCCGCTGTTGTTCCGCAGTGCAGGCAACTGTCCTCAGCTCGACATTCTGCCGCGCGCCAAATTCTCTCGCGTGAGTAGTGCATCAGATAACTGGACTTTGCCCGCGATAGATCAAACAGACCGAGCACGTGAAACAAAAAATCATTAGTCGCTTGGGCCGCCCCGAGCGCATTGAGTGTAATGACGCTCGGCGAAGCCACCTCCTCGTCGTCGACGTAGCGTTGTCGACTTCGCTCCTCTGGACTCAGCGCTTCATCTTGGAGTTTCGCGGCCGGAATTAGCTCGTTGCAGAGTAAGCATCCACCGCCGCGAAAAGGCAGCACCAGTCGAGCAACGCTGAAAACATTGGTGAGGGCGCCCGAGCGTTTGTCCACCTGCACCCTTGAACCGATTTGTGCACCGGGAATGAGATATTGATGCACGAGCGCATTGAAGACTAGTCGGCTCTGCATGGAATCGGCACAAAGAAACAAGAAATCGACGTCTCGCAGCTCTTGAGCATCCGACAGGTAGGTGACGTCGCCGACGATGCCACGGAACCGCACGCGCGGATTTGCCGCACGGGCAACACGCTCTGCCACGCTGACCTTGCGTGCAGCACAACGCTCGCCGACCTGCCGCAGCCATTTATAGCGAGACTTTCGCAACCAGTCGCAGCAGTCTGCAGCGCCAGAACCGACTACCCGGGAACGGTTGCTCCTCTCCATACGGTCGAAGTCAACACCCACGATTTCTCCGACGCCGAGACGCACCAGATACTCATTCACGAGAGAGCCCACTCCGCCCAGGCCGATGATACCGACTTTCGTATTTGCAAGGTAATGCTGACCAATTTCACCGAACATCAACGACTGCCGATGGTACATTTCATCGCAGAACCCGGGAATGCTTGGCGGTTCCGAATAAAGACGGCGCCTGTTCAGGCCGATTACGGCCAACGAATCTAGCTCGTCCGTGCCTTCTCGCGTCCAAATTTCCCCCGCAACGGCATTGTCGGCGAACACGAGCGCCCCGATTGGGCCACCGTTCGCTATGTCGACAAGTGCCGGGTAGCCGCGCTGATGGGACTGAAGATCAACGTCCGAGAATCCAACTGAATCTCGCCCACCGTGGCAGTGCACGTTGAAGTAACACAGATTCTCGCGGACACAGTAATTCGACCAACGTGCGACAAAATCTGCAGGTAGCGCGCGGTAGCCGAATTTGCCCGAAACAAAATCCAAGCCATCTCGCGCAAGAACGATTTCGCGAGCTAGAAAACGTCTTTCGTGCGCTGTCTCGACCACGCCGGCGAGGATCAGCGCACCATGCTCGTCGCCATCGCCAGGAAAAAGATGACGGTCCAATCGGTCGAACAGCACCACGTCGATTTGGAATGTTGTTTTCATCGGGAGCGAATCCAGTCGAGAACCTTAGCCAATTTGAGAGCAGCGGTTTCAGTCGCCGCATCGCGGCGATTCGACCTTCGCGAGACCATCGTCGCAGGTTCGTTTCCACCAGGATGTTGCCATTGATTGTTCGGGTGAAATCCTTCGCCGAGCGGTTTTCCGTCTTTTCGTCGCAGAGTCGACACGAAGAAGTGGGGGTAAATGTCCGCGAATGGATATTGAAAAGTAATTCGAAACGCGCTCCAGGAGCGCGCCGGTTCAAACTGGCTCCCGAGGTCGAACTCGTGAGCCTTTACGAAAGCGCCGCCTTCCGTGTCCGGTTCGATGTCGAGCATCACGCCCGGAAACGCGCTCCGAATTTCGTCAATGGCCCGGCTAACGTCCGCCTTGATGCTATGACTTGTCATCCGGAGCTACGCAGTTGAAGGCGTCGCATTCATGCAAGACGATCTTTTCGTCGTCGCGAATCGCCGGCCCTAGACTTCCGTCGGGCTTGACCGGATAGACGACACTGTCAATGTCGATCTTAACTCCTTGATCAATCGCAGTCTTCTTGAGTTGCAACGCTGTGACGCGACGCTCTTTGAAACGGACCGGTTGGTTATTCACCTTGACCGTCAGGGTCATGCGGCGCGCCGTGAACACCGGGCCGTCGGCATGGAGGACCACATCCTCATTGCGAATAACTTGGTCATTGGGCGACTCGAAGTCACGGAGGAGATCCGCATCGTCGGGCAGCCTGAGCAGGCGTTTGAGAGAGTGCCCTGTCTGCTTGCCGGCTAGCGTTACTTCCCAGGCGTCGTCGCATACGAAAGCCAATTTCGGTGGTGCCGTGCAGGGACGTTGCGGCCCGGCCTCGCATCGCGGCATGGTGCGGAAAACATTGCCTCCGGCCAGATCGACGACTTTTTCGTCTTCGAGAACGACATCATTGGGGTTATCGTGGTCGCGTACAAGGACAAATTCCTTTGCGACGCCGGCTTGATCAAGAATGTCCCGAGCCGCGAGCTTTCGTCGAGCCAATGGAAAAAGTTGATCGTTGATGGTCGCCGCCCATTTTGCCTCAGCGCGGTGTTTCGCCAGTTCGTGGTCGTGTGTTTGTTGATTTGCCATATGTGTTGCCTTTCACAGAGCTAACGCGGTCCTGTGACATGAGTGGTCCAAAGAGAATTCATTCGGTTTGTCACAGGCCTCCGTTATCTTTGTAGGATGGAAACCGTCACGGTTGACGTGGGTCGCGAAACCGATGCCGGCTTGCTCGTGCTGATCGGAGCCGCAGACGCGGCGTCCGAGGCTGATCAAGCTTTAGCCCGTGAAGCGCGCCGGGAGTTTCACCGCCGTCATTATGGATACGTGCTCGCTGTTCTTAAGGAGTTTGCTGTGAATTTCGGAACAGTTGTGATCGATCCTGACGAATTTGCAGAGAGGACATTCAAGAAGGTTTTTCGATCCGCGAGCAGGTTTTGCGACACTGGTAAAGGCGATCTAGCGAGGTCGGCAGCGCACGTCAGAGCCTATCTTGGACGTGCAGCTTCAAACTTGGCGAGAGACGAGCTCGATCGAATTAGCCGCCACCAGAATGACATCCAGCTCGTTGCCTTGGACGAGGCTCGCGATATTCCCGAATCACGCCGCAAATCTATTGATACGAAGCCGACAAATCCGCGAGCGTTGTCCGCCCTTCGGAAGATTCTTTGCGAACTGAAGCCCGAGGAGCGCGATATTCTAATTACCTATGGTAGCTTCGGCGTACCGACACAGAACGGTCGAGAGCTTCTACCGGATGATCGTGAAGGGCTTGAACGCCGCACAGGCTATGAACGCGCCAATATTCGCCAAAGATGGCATCGCCTTTCACAGCGGTTGAAGAGTGAACTAGGGTCTTTTTTTGCATAGTTAAGAAAGTATGTTCCATGTCTAACGATAATCCCAAGGAAACCAACGATGAATTGACAGCTGCTTTACGCAAAGCACTTGTTGAAATCGGCGCTTTGATTCCGACCAGCCCGGAAGAAGTCGAACTAGCTGAGAAGCATCTTACCGACGGCACTACGGCCGAACAAGTGGAAGCTTCATTCAGGAAGCTTGAAGAAATACTCGACGATGATTTGGTGACATCCCCATTCATGCAATTACACGAATCGGTTGCACTGCCGGCGGAAGGGTGTGTCTCAGTGGCCGCCCGTCATGGACCTCCGAACCTCGGACGGGAGACGCTCGCGAAAATCGTCGACGACGTTGCAGGCACGGAGGGCACAGGCAAAGTAATCAAACCGAAGCTCGCAGATGCACGCGAAGCTGAAATTTTGGACCTTTGCGAAGATATCGCCCGTGAGGACAGCGTGTCTGGCCCGGTCTCTCCCGCCCGAATCTGTGCGACAAAAGAGATTAAGATCGTGCACGATAGGTACGGCGCCGGAAGTTTCGATGGGATGCTGGTTTACTATGACAGCAATTGGGCAATCGTGTGTAATTGTGATGCCGGGAACACCCCTGGATCTGCGCGTGAGCGATTCACCCTTGCCCACGAACTCGGACATTTTCACATCCCAGAACATAGGCGCCGTCTTTTGGCTGGGGGCCAGCCGCACCGCTCTCACACTGGAGTATTTGACCGAGCAGAGAGTATCGAGGAACTCGAAGCAGATACGTTCGCAGCAAATCTCTTGATGCCACCCGCGAGATTTGTGAATCGTTTACAGGCCTTAAGGCAGTTGCCCCTCCAAAGCATCACCAGCCTTCGGAAAGAGTTCGATACTTCCCTGGAAAGCACGACAATTCAAACCATGCGCCACGACAGCCGTGTGGTTGCGATCGCAAAATGGGAAGATAAAGGGTTGGCGTGGCACAGAATTTCCGAATCGTTCTTTTGCGAAACTGGTTATCGGCAATTCCGGTTGCGACACAGCGATTCGCTCCCCAGTGATTGCGCGACTGCGGCAGCACTTGCGGATTCAGAATTGCAATTTGATTCTCCTATTCGGGAAGTAATACTGACGGCCGCTTTCTGTTTTGGCTACGTTGGCGCGGGCGGCAAACGTGACATTCTGTTACGAGAGCAGGCCGTGCGGAATGGGCGCTTCGGCGTGATTTCCGTTTATTCAGTCTTTAACGAGCGGGATAGTAAAGCTTCAACTGGCTTGGGCCGCGCTCACTGACTCGAAATTAGGAGCTTAGGCCCCGTATCCTCGAGATGAACGGCAATTTCATGCAACGTAAACTTTTTATCCGACTGCCGTTTGTAGCTGGGAAGCCATGAACTTGACGAAGCAATATTTACAAATGCACCAATAGGGTATTTAAGAACAGAGCAAATAAGCTCCAGCTGACGAAAGTCGTTCTCAGACTCTTCCTTTTTTGCCGCGAGGTTTAGCAGGATCACTAAATGATTGTCGTGTTAACGTGTTGGTGAAACACCGCGTTCAAATGGAATGTGAACTACAATGTCCGGTCTAAGCGTAATCCCGTGCTTATCTGCGGTTTTCTGGTACTCCTGCTCAACCAATGGCCTTGCAATACTATCTCGTTCGCCTTCCAATAACTTATCGAACTCAACTAGAAGTTGGCCTTGGTAACCGCGCTCTGTTAAAAACAGCCGCGGCTCTCGAATGCGGCTGATAGCCGACAAAAGTGTTTCAAGAGGAGCCACAGGGGTTTTATGGCTCAGAATCGAGCCAAGTTACTTCATCCGGTCGAACGTTTTTTGGAGCAAGTCGAGGTCAGATGGGTTGCCGAGCTTTTGACTCGGCGTTCCCATACCTCGGCTTTCAGCCGCGCTTCGCTTGTCCATGTCGCACCGCTTCCCGCGGGCTCCATTCACGGCTCTGCTCGATCCAAATAAAGTGACGCGTGACATGTGACCAGTGACGAGTTGGCAATCATGAAGCGTGTGCCAAGCCGGGCGCGGGCGGTTGGATTCCGCTTTTGGTTGCGACTTCCAAAGCGCCGTCGAGGGCGATCTGAATTTGACGGGCCACCTCTTCGCGGGTTTCGCCGTGCGCCATGATGCCGGGCCACTCGACAACCTGAGCCGCGAAACATTCGTCGCCTTTTTCCGCCGAATACCATATGCGGATTTCGTAGTCGCGAGCGTCTGTTCTAAGCATACGCGAGCTTGCCACGTGGTTCGGGAATCGGGCGGCCGAGTTGGCGGGCGGTTTGAAAGCCCGGCCTCGCGCTGTCGCTCTGTGTTACGGCAATCCATTCGTCGATAATCTTCTCCGCGCTGGCTACCGCTTCCGCGTAGGTTTGGCCGTCGGCCATGCAGCCGGGCAACTCGGGTACTTCGACGACGAAGCTGTCGTCTTCTTTGCTCCAGTAAATGATCAGCTCGTAGCGCATGGTTTCCGAGAGTGAAGGAGGAAGGCTGAGGGATGAAAGTTGAGGGTCACGGACCAATGATAGTCAATTGCCCGGCGGAAGCGCGAGGGAGTTTTTCGAGGAGCTCGACGGCGAGAGGGCGAATGTCTTCGAGGCGATTTGTGCGGGCGGCGGTCGACGCATTCGTCGAGCAATATCTTCACTGAGCGGCGGCGGCGAGCATTCGCTCCTTGGCTTCCTCAAGGAACGCAATGACCTGCTCGCGCGAAACGCTTGGAAAGCCGTCGAAGAAATCTTCAATGGAATCGCCGGCTTCAAGGTGATCAATCAGCGTCTGGATCGGAACGCGCGTGCCAGCGAAACAAGGCGCGCCGCTCATGATCTCAGGATCGATTTTGACGACGGACGTCATTTGTATCTCGGCTGCTTCCCGTAGCGCTCGACCGCTGCCCGCGCGGCTTTACCGGCCATGTCGCTCATCCCAGTCGCTCCATTCATCCGATCGTTCGACATCATTTCATTCTGTCGAAGGTTTTTTGGAGCAGGTCGAGGTCGGTCGGATTGCCCAACTTCTCTCGAGTAGTATCGATCCATTTTTTTTCCAGCGCGTTCTTGGTTGGCCGATCGGATTCGTAAAAGACGCCGAAGACGCCGGGGAAAGGGATCTGGGCCAGTTTGTAAGCGGCGAGTTCGTCGGTGACGTCGTGACGCAACTCGTCTTCCGGAGTGTTGTCCCATTTCTTTTCCTGGATCAGTTCGAAGCTGCCGCCTTTGCGAGGGTTGGCGGGGTCGAAGGCGCCGGGGTAAAATTCGACGCATTCACTAAGGCACTCGATGACGCTGAAGCCCTGGTGATCGATAGCGCGCTCGATCATCTGGATCATGTGGTTGACCTGGCTGGCGTGGGTCCGGGCGACGAAGCTGGCGCCGGCGCTGATGAGTTGTTTCATCGGGTTCACCGGCTGGTCGATGGCGCCGGTCGGGTCGGTTTTGGATTTGAAACCGATGGGCGACGTGGGCGAGGTCTGTTTCTTCGTCAGGCCGTAGACGAAGTTGTCCATGATGAAATACGTCAGGTTGATGTTCTTGCGCGCGCCGTGGTTGAGATGGTTCCCGCCAATCGAGAAACCGTCGCCGTCGCCCCCGAACAAAAAGACGTGGAGATCGGGCCGGGCCAGGCTGATGCCGGAAGCCAACGGGACGGCGCGGCCGTGAATGAAGTGCGCGCCGTAGCCGTTCACGAAATACGGAAAACGCGAGGAACAACCGATCCCGGCGAGGGTAACGATCTTCTCGTGATCGAGCTGCCGTTTCTCGAGGACTTTGTAATAGGACGCGAGCACCGCGAAGTCGCCGCAGCCGGGACACCAGGTGGGGTGATCGGCCGTTATCGCCTTCTTGGTGAGTTTTTCTCGAGGCTCTGATGCCAGAGTGGCGGTTGATTCGTCGTTCATAGTTTTGTCAGTCAAAAAAGGCGATAACGGCCGAAAGCTCCAAATCCCAAGCTCCAAGCTCCAAGGAATCTCCAATATCCAAGCTCCAAAAGCGTGATAGTGCTGCGCTCTAGCAATCGAAAATCGAAAATCGAAAATCGAAAATTCATCATCCGACTCCTTGTGGCACGACTTCTTTCAGGGACTTCACGTTTTCGGCTGAGGTGTCGGTGTGAATGATGGAGAGGCCTTCGCGCGGAATATTTCGGGCGGCAAAGGAGAGGCCTTCGAAAACGCGTTCGAGAATCTCTTTCACGCGGAAGGTGAGACCGTCAGTCTTGGTGGCGCTTTCGATTTTCGGTTCGCAGAAACGCGCCCGGAGAATGGTCGCAAGCTGGCCGAAGCCGTAGAGGCCCTGGTCGTTCATCTCGACGACCACAATGCGTTTGAACCGGGCGAAGATTTTTTCGAGGCCGATCGGCAAGGGATGGACGTGCCGCAAATGCAACGCGCCAACTTTCTCGCCATGTGCTCGCGCCAGCTTGGCCGCGTCGTGGATGGGCCCGTAAGTGGAACCCCAGCCGACCAGGAGGACGTTCCCCTCGGTGTCGCCGTAAATTTCCGGGACTGGAATTTCTTCGGCGAGCTTGCGGAGTTTGTTGCGGCGCTTGGCCGTCATGGCCATATGCATCTTGGGGCTGCCGGTGGGATGGCCCATCTCGTCGTGCTCGAGGCCGGTGACGAGCGGATATTTCCCATCGAGAATCGGGGCGCCGGGCGGGACGTGCTGCGTGATCGTATCGACGGCGTAGGGCTTGAATGATGGGCGCGGCGCGAGATCGGGTTTCGGGTCCTGCATCAAATCTTTTAGATGCGGTTCGTCGAAGGCCTCGATGCGCGTGGCCAGCGACGTATCGCTCAAGATGAAAACGGGCGTGCTGTATTTGCGGGCGATGCGCGCGGCTTCGATCGCGATGTAAAAACAATCTTCCACGGTGGCAGCGGCGAGAACGACGCGCGGGCTGTCGCCGTGCCCGCCGTAGATCGCCTGGAAAAGATCGCTTTGCTCGACGTTCGTGGGCAGGCCGGTGCTCGGCCCGCCGCGTTGGACATTAATAATAATGAGCGGCATCTCGGCCATGGAGGCCCAGCCGATCGCCTCGGTCTTAAGCGAAATGCCCGGGCCGGCGCTGCCGGTGACGGCGAGATAGCCGGAGAAGGAGAAGCCGAGCGCGAGCGAGACGGCGCCGAGCTCGTCCTCGGCCTGGACAAAGATGCCGCCGTATTTCGGCAGCTCGCGCCGCAAAATTTCCATGACGGACGACCAGGGCGTGATTGGATAACCAGCGCCGTAACGAATGCCGGCGGCGATGAGGCCATAGGCGAGGGCGGTGTTGCCGTCCATGGTGATCTGGGGCGGCGCGCCGGTTTTATCGACCTTCTCGAACTCGTAAAACTTCGCGAGAACATTGCCGACGGGATAACCGTAGCCGGCCTGGAACGCCATCAGGGCGGTGTTGACGACGCTCTCGTCTTTGCCGGTGAACTTTTCGCGAATCAGCGTCTTCAGCTTCTCGACGTCGAGGTGGAAAATTTTCGCGATCAAGCCGAGGACGAAAATGTTTTTGCCCTTGTCCTTGGCGGTGCCGCCGAGCGCTTCGACGGTGAGGCCGGTGATGGGGACGCCGACGTAGACGAAACGTTTGTCGTCAAGGTCGGGCTCAACGTTATCGGAATCGTAAAGGAGAACGCCGCCGTCTTTCAGGAACCCGATGTGGTCCTGGTAGCTGTGCTGATAAAACGCGACGAGGAAATCGGCTTCGTCGCCGGACGACAACACTTCGCCGGTGCCCATGCGGACCTGGAAAATGGATGGGCCGCCGGAGATGGTGGCGGGAATCGTCATGTAGGTCATGACTTCCTGGGCGCTCCGGCCGGCGAGCCGGGCGAGGAACGCGCCGGCGCTCTGGATGCCGTCCTGCGAATTGCCGGCGAGACGAATAACGGCGTCGTTGATGTTTTCCGGACGCAGATCTGCCCGGTCTCGGTCCGACGCCGGACTGGCGGATGGCGCTGCCGCGCCAGGGTCTGAAATCGCGGCCGGGTCGGGCATCTGAACCCGAGTGTTGGATGGAGTGACGGTGTCGCCCATAGGGATGAGTGCGGTCAGTACACTAACTAAACCGAGGCTGGATGCCAGCGGTGAAATGACGAAGGACGAATGACGAATGAATCACGGCAGACGGACGAAGCAGAGCTTCGAGAGCAGGTGCGCGTTGCCAGTGCGATATCTGAGATGGTGGATCGAGCGCTCCGTCGCTCGATGTTAAGTATTGTCGGCAAAGCCGAGATGGATTGGCATCGCCCGCGGAGCGGCCGATCCACCAAAGAATTAATGCAAGAGATTCGGGCTGGCTCGCCGGATTAATATCGTTTTACGATCACGAGATCGGGAGAAAGGAAATTGTTATGGCAGACAAAAGGAACTGGGGAAAATGGGATGGGCCGGAAACGCCGAATGGGAACGGCGGATTGGGCAGCGGCAGCCCGCCGTCAGGCGGCAGCGAAGCGGAGGGGAAAAGCCGTCAATTTGTGGCGACGTGTTTCAAGTGCGGCGCGCAATCGTACATCGGCGGGGATTGGAAATGGTTCACGTGCTGGAAATGCGGGGCGATGAGCACGGAGATGGTGGCGTGAGCGGGCCGCAGGCCCGCGAAGGAAGAATTAAGAAGTAAGAAGGACGAGGCAAGCAACGGAGATAGGCGGCGAGACGAATGAACTGCGTGTCGTAAGAGCTGTCATGTTGAGCGGAGCGAAACATCTCTGACTGTTTCCGATCTGCCCAGCGCGCAGAAATGGTCAGAGATCCTTCGCTGCGCTCAGGATGACAGGGCAAAGGAGGGGCGGCCGCAATGAGCGATCGAGATCAGGAATTCAGTACGGGATTTTGTCGGGGTTGGCGGACCAGTCGCTGAATAAGTCGGCGGCGGCGGCGGTAGGGAGTTGGATCATTGGGAGTGAGCGGGCGCTCAGCTCGAGCGGGATCTGTTGGTAAATGAAATCGTCGTCGAAGCCGATTCCGGCGGCGTCTTTTCGGGTCGAAGCAAAATAGACGCGATCGAGGCGCGACCAGTAGATCGCGGAGAGACACATCGGGCAGGGCTCGCAACTGGTGTAGAGAACGCAGCCGCGGAGCTCGAAGCGTTTCAAATTGCGGCAGGCATCGCGGATCGCGGTGACTTCGGCGTGCGCGGTGGGATCGAGAAGACTCGTCACCTGGTTCCAGCCGCGGCCGACAACTTTGCCGTCGCACACCACGACGGCGCCGAAAGGTCCGCCGCCGTGTTCGCGCATGCCGGCGCGGGCGAGCGCGATCGCTTCGTTCATCCAAAGCGCGTGTTCCGAGGTTTCGTCGGCGGAGTCGGGCATGTTTTCTCTCCTAGTCTAATCGGCCTGTTATCCTGATCCCGCGAAGCGGGAGAAGGATCTCCGACTGTTTCTTTTCCCCGCGAGGCGCTTGGGATCGGAAATGCTCAGAGATTCTTCGCTCCGCTCAGAATGACAAGAGTCATTTATGAGATGGTTTTTTCGTCGGCGATCAGGGTGGTTAGTTTGAGATTCACGGCATCGACCAACCCCTGGTCGGTGAGTTTTAACGCGGGAATCGGCGAGAGACTGAGGAACGACAGCGACATGAATGGCGCGTCGAGCGCGGAACCGAAGCGTGCGGCCGCGGACTTTAGCTCGGCGATTTTTTGAATCACAATCTCGAGCGGCTGATCCGAAACGAGACCGGCGATGGGCAACGGCAGGGCCGCTTCGATTTTTCCATCGGCGACCGCAACCTGGCCGCCACGCATTTCTTCAAGCGCTCGAATCGCCGCGACGATGTCGGAATCATTCACGCCGACAACGACGACGTTGTGGGCATCGTGCGCGACGGTGGATCCGAGCGCGCCACGCTTCAGGCCAAAGCCGCGGACAAATCCCACGCCGACGTTGCCGGTCGCGCGGTGACGTTCCACGACCACGAGTTTTAAAATGTCGCGCTCGGGATCGGAAACGATTTTCCCGTCCGCCAATTTCGGCGTCGCGAGAACTTCCTTCGTGACGATCTGATGCGGGACGATTTCGATGACGCGGATTCGTGGCGAAGCGGCGTTCTGCGGAACAGATTTTTCAAAATCAGCCGGGGCGCGATAACTCAGATTCATCGTGCTGCGCGGCTGCTCCGTGCTCGAAGTGGACGCGCCGAGATACTTTCCGTTCTCCGCCACCAACGCGCCTTTCTTGTAAACGCGCCGGACTTTAAACTCCGCCAGGTCGTCGACGACGATGAAGTCCGCCCAATAACGCGGCGCGATCGCGCCCTGGTTTTTGAGCCGGTAGTAGCGAGCGGTGTTGATCGTTCCCATCTGGATCGCGGTCACCGCCGGCACGCCCAGCGCGATGGCTTTCCGGATTGAGTGATCGATGTGACCTTCGTTCACGAGATCGCCCGGCAGCTTGTCGTCGGTCGCGAACGAGCAGTTGGCGGAATTCTGCGGCGTGACCAGCGAGATAATGTGTTCGAGGTTGCGTTCGGTGCTGCCTTCGCGAATGAGCAGGTGCATTCCAAGCCGCAACTTTTCGCGGGCTTCCTCCAGCTCCGTGCTTTCGTGATCGGAGCGAACGCCGGCCAGCGCATAAGCGTTCAGGTTTTTCCCACGCAGTCCGGGCGCATGCCCATCGATCACCTTGCCGCGGCCCGCCTCGATTTTGGCCAGCTCGCTTTCGTGCCCGAGGAACACGCCGGGATAATTCATCAGCTCGGCCACACCCGCGATGCGATCGTCCGACATCATGAACGCCAGGTCGTCGGCGGTAAAACGCGCACCGGCTGTTTCCAAATGCGTCGCCGGCACGCAGGAAGGCAGCATGATAAAAAAATCGATCGGCAGATTCTTGCTCGATTCGAGCACGTAACGGATGCCGTCCATGCCGAGGACGTTCGCGTATTCGTGGGGATCGATGACCATCGCGCCGGTGCCATGAGGGACGACCGCGCGGGCAAACTCCGGGATCGTGACCATCGTGCTTTCGACGTGGAAATGTCCGTCGATCAAACTCGGCGCGAGATGGGCGCCGGCGATGTCGATAGTTTCCTTTGCTTCGTAATCGCCGAAGCCGATCACGCGGCCGTCATCGACGGCAACGTTTGTTTCGTGAATCTCGGCGCTGAGCACGTTGACGAGCCGCGCATTCTTGAAAAGCAACTCCGCCGGTTCTTCGCCGCGCGCGACGCGAAGCTTATGCTGGATGTGGCGCATGGATTATCGCGGCGCGTTCACCCCCCTGAATGATTGTCATCCTGAGCGGTAGCGAAGAGCCTGTCCTGAGTCTTTCGAAGGAATCTCTGATCATTTCTGTGTCGCGGCGCGCTGAGTACCGGAAAATAGTCAGAGATCCTTCACTGCGCTCAGGATGACAGGCGTAGCGGGTCATGACAAAACCCGGTCGGCCATCGCGTGCTCGGGCGTTGCTTCAGGAGGCCCGGTTGACGTGCGGCCGTGGATCGCGTTGAAAATCGCTTCGCAGGTCGCGGGCGATGCGAGCGGCACTTCGCCTCCCGATTTTCCGAACACGGCGACCGCATCACGGATCGCTTCTCGCACTGAGATCGCGAGCATCAACGGCGGTTCGCCCACGGCTTTGCTTCCGTGAACCACATTGGATTGGGTCGCATCGGAAAGAAACGCGACATCGAAAATATCCGGCGTGTCGCCGACCGCGGGAATTTTGTAGGTGTCGGGCGAATGAGTGAGCAAGCGTCCTTCGGAATCCCAGATCAACTCTTCGTTCGTGAGCCAGCCGGCGCCCTGGACGAAACCGCCTTCGACCTGGCCGAGCGTCACGCCGCGGTTAATCGCGTCGCCGACGTCGTGCAGAATATCGACGCGCCGGATGTGCGTCATGCCGGTGAACCCATCGATTTCCACTTCGCTGACGGCCGCGCCGACGGCGAAATAATGGAACGGTTTTCCGCGGCCAGTCTCGCGATCATAATAAATGTCGGGTGTGCGATAGAAGCCGGTCGCGCTCAAACTCGTCCGCGCGAAGTAGGCACGCTGGAGGAGTTCGGAGAACGGAAATCCGGCGCCGGGATTTTCCGGATCGATCACCATGTTGTCGTTGAAAACGATCCGCTCCGCCGGAACTGCGCTCCCGAGTTTTTCCGAGAGCATCTCGGCTGCGAACGGCAGAAGGCGCGCGCGCAGAGTGTCGCACGCATTTTTGACGGCGGCGCCGTTCAAGTCCGTGCCGCATGACGCGGCCGTTGCGGAAGTATTAGGCACCTTGTCGGTGCGCGTTGCCATGACGCGAACGCGATCGGCCGTGAGCCCGAGCTCGCGCGCGGCGATCAGCGCGATGTTCGTGTAAACGCCCTGCCCCATTTCGGTGCCACCGTGGTTCACCTGCGCGGTGCCATCCTGATAAAGCAGGACGAGCGCGCCGGCCTGGTTCAGGTGCGTCGTGGTGAAAGAGATCCCGAACTTCACCGGCGTCATCGCGATCCCACGTTTCCGGTGCGGATGTTCGCGGTTCCATTTCGCCAATTGCTCGCGCCGCACCGCGAATTCGCTCGACTCCGTCAGTTCCCGCCAAATTCGCTGGATGCGATTGTCCTCGATCTCCTGTCCGTAATGGGTCGTGTTCGTCTCGCCCGAGTCGCGATACAGATTCCGGGCGCGGACAACTTCCGGCGCCAGCCCGGTCGCGCGCGCGACGCGGTCGATGATTTCTTCGATGACGAGCATTCCCTGCGGCCCGCCGAATCCGCGAAAAGCGGTGTTCGACGCGAGATTCGTTTTCGCGACGCGCCCGCTGAACTCGACGTTCGGAATGTAGTAGGCGTTATCGAGATGAAACAGCGCCCGGTCCGTGATAGCGCGGGAAAGATCGAGCGACCAGCCGCCGTTCGAGAACAAATCGATCTTCGCGGCGAGCAACATCCCCTGCTCATCAAACCCGACACGAAACTTCCCGAGAAACGGATGGCGTTTCCCGGTGATCATCATGTCCTGGTCGCGATTGAAACGAACGCGGACTTTGCGTTTCGTTCTTGTCGCGGCAAGCGCGGCGAGCGACGCCAGCATCGCGGCCTGCGTTTCTTTTCCGCCGAACCCGCCGCCCATCCGCGGGCATTCGACCACCACACTATGCATCGGCAGGTCGAGCAAATGCGCGACGATGTGCTGCACTTCGGACGGATGTTGCGTCGAGGAGCTGATGAAGACCGTGCCGTCTTCGCCGGCTTCTGCCCAGGCCGCGTTCGTCTCGAGATAAAAATGATCCTGGCCGCCGAACGACAGCTCGCCTTCGAGAGTTTTCGGCGCGCTACCGAGTGCTGACGATACGTTGCCGCGTTTAATATAATGCGGGTCGCTGTGAAAACTGCCGGCTTCGATTGCTTCCTCGATCGTGAAGATGGGGGGAAGCGGCTCGTATTCGACGATCACCTTCGCCGCGGCGGCGCGGCAAAGCTCCTGCGTTTCGCCGACAACGAGCGCGACGATGTGTCCGTGATAAAGGACCTCGTTATCCGCGAGGAGAATTTCGTCGTGCCGGACCGCGCCGACGTCGTTCAGGCCTGGAACGTCTTCAGCGAGTAACACCGCGCTGATGCCCGGCATCTGTCGCGCCTCCGCAGCATCGCGTCGCAAAATCTTCGCATGCGCATGCGGCGAACAAACCGGCCAGACCTCGAGCATAATTTCCGACTGAGCGGTGTCGTCGACATAAATTGCTTCGCCGGTGACGTGTTTGTGCGCGCTTTCGTGCGGAAAATTTTGGACATGCGGAAGCATGTCCCTCCGGAGGGATGCGCTTCCGCGCGTCCGCGCCTCCGGCGTATCGTCCGCGAAAAACTTCCGCAGCAGATTCGCGATCAACTGCTGCCGGTAAGCCGCGCTGCCGCGCACATCGGAGATGGGAGTAAACTCCTTCTTGAGAAGCGGAACGACTTCTTCGCACGTAGAATCGCTCCACCGTTTTCCGACGAGGGCCTGCTCTGCTTTCTTCGCGCGAACGGGCAAGGCCGCGACGCCGCCATAAGCCAGCCGCGCTTTCGTGATCGTTCCGCTTTCGTCCAGCGTTACGGCAAAACAGGCTGCGACCGTGCTGATGTCCATCTCCCGGCGTTTCGAAGCTTTGTAGAAACGACGACGCGTTTGGATGCCCGGTTGAGGTCGCGGGATGACGATCGACTTCAGAATTTCGCCGGGCTGCAACGCGGTCTTGCGGTAGCTGACGAAGAATTCGTCCAAGGGCAGGACGCGTTCGCCGGTAGCCGACGCAATCACGAGGTTTGCGTCGAGAGCGAGAAGAACCGGCGCGGAATCGCCGATGGGCGAGGCGGTGACAAGATTTCCGCCGAGCGTGGCGCGATTGCGAATCTGGCGGGAACCGAAGACGGAAAGCATTTCGCGAATCTCGGGAAACTCTGCGCCGAGGAGATCGTCGAGCTTCGTCAAAGTCGTCGCGGCACCGATTCGCCACTCAGTGTCGGAGGAATCGATCTCATTCAGTTCCGCGATGGCCTCGATGGAAATCAACGTCGGAAAACGTTGGAAGCGTTTCGTGATCTCCAATCCGAGATCGGTCGCGCCTGCGATAAGTCGCGCGTCCGGATAGCCCGCCAGCGCGGCGAACAATTTCTCGAGTGAAGCCGGGCGCAGAAAAGTTTCGCCGGCGAAATTGTAGCGCGCCGCTTTGAGTTTCGCTTTCGCGTTTTTGAGCTGCGCGTCGAAGTCATCGCGGCCGTTGCGCTGCCCGAACGCGTCGGCGGCGGCATCGCGGATCGGGCGGTATCCGGTGCAACGGCAAAGATTGCCGCAGAGTTGTTCGTCGAGCTGCGCAGCGGTCCTGAGGTCCTTGCGATAATAGCCTTCGAAGAGCGACATGATGAAGCCGGGCGTGCAATAGCCGCATTGCGATCCGAAATTTTCGACCATCGCGGTTTGGACCGGATGCGTCTTCGAACACGCGACGCCTTCCACGGAAATGATCTCGCGACCGGCCATGAGCGGGAGCGGCACGAGACAACTGTTAATGGCGCGATAGCAACGCTTGCCGCGCGCATCGCGATCGACGATCGCAACCGAGCACGCTCCACAATCGCCCTCGGCGCAACCTTCCTTCGATCCGGTCAGGCCGCTGGTTCGCAGCCATTCGAGCAGCGTCGTGTTGGGAGAAACCGAATCGACCCGGACGGGTTTGCCGTTCAGTCGAAATTCGAGCGCGCTCATGACGGACGCCTCTCAGGCTTCGATCGCCGCCTTATTGAACTGTCATGTTGATCCCGCAACCGCGGGAGAAACATCTCTGACCATTTCCGGAGTTCCCAGCGCGCAGAAATAGTCAGAGATTCTTCGCCGTCTGCGCGGCTCAGAATGACAGCGCTGTAGGCGGGGCTCATGACTGACGCCGGCCGAGCAGGATTTTCAGGAAAGAACGCGAGCGGATTTCCTCGAGACTTAGACCGGTGGCGAGCGCTTCTTTTTCCGTGATCGCGCCGCACGCCATTCCGCGCAGGAAGAAGTTGAGAAGTCCCTGACCGGTCGCGGCGTCATCGAAGACGTCGCCGAAGAGTGAGGCGAGCGCGGCTTTCTCAACGAAGGTCTTCAAGCGGTTCGAGGCGCTTTCGAGGCTCCCGAGAAAGAAATGGTAAACGGCGGCATAACGGGTGACGAACTGCGCCGGATGCAGGTCCCAGCCCTGGAAGAAACCGTTCCGGAGCGAATGCATGTTGTCGTCGAACCCGAGCCGCCAGGCGGCGTGAACGGCCTCGCGATTTTGCCGGAGCTGATCGTCGGTCAGCGGTTTGCCTTCGCTCGCGCGATGCGGGCCGACGGGCAGAATGTTCGTTGCGCCATCGGAAAGATGAATGCCGGTGCCGGCCATCGAGACGAGCATGACTTGCCGCGCAAAATCGCACGCCGGATGTCGCATCGTCTGATGCGCGGCGGTGATTCCGCACGATGCCGTGTAATCGTAGACGCCGAAATGAATACTGCCGCAGCGTCCTTCCGCGGCATCGACAAGCGAATGTAAACCGAGCCGGCCGTCGCGATTGATGATTGCCTGCGGCGTCTCGATCATCGGTTCGATCTTCAATGTGCCGGACTCGAGATTGTTTTTCTGTTCGAGGATTTCGAAGAAGCGCACGGCGGCCGTCATTTGTTCCGGCAACTGAATTTTCGGCACGGTGATGACGAAGCCGTTGGGCAATTTGCCCGCAGTCTCGCGCAGCAGCGCGGTCATGAAAATGTCGAGAGTGCGAATGCTGCGGGCGCGCAGATCTTCGTTCAGCGGCTTAATCCGAATCCCGATGAAGGGCGGGAGCGTCCCAGCGGCAAGCCCGCGGGCTACTTCGGCGGCCGCGGAAGCCGCGTGACCATCCTCTTCTTCGTCGGGGCGATTGCCGTAACCGTCTTCGAAATCGAGCCGGAAATCCTCGACCGCTTCGCGGCGCAGCTTCTCGACGATGCGCGCATAAATTTTTTCGCTGGCATCGATGCCGATCGCGCCAGCGAGCGTTTTCGGATCAAGCGCGTATTCGTCGAGCGAGCGCAGGGCGACTGTCCCTAGCTTCTGGGCTGAGTCCGCCCGGAACAAATGGGCGCCACCGTAAACCGTATGCACCGCCTGACGGCGATTCGATTCGCCCGGGTAATAGCGCATGAACGCCTTGTTCGCGTCGCTCAGCGCCGCGGTGATTTTCGCGACTTCGTCGGGCTCAAAGCTGTGTCGTGCGCTCATGGCGTGTCGCCGCCTCTAAAGATTGTCATTCTGATCCCGCCAAGCGGGAGAAGAATCTCTGGCCATTTCTTCCATACTTGGCCAGCCATTATCGATCCGGGGTTGTTGCTCCCAATCGGCGCTCAAATCAAACCAGCGCGGGTTCTCCTTCTCGATCAGTGTGATTTTTTTGCAGCGCAGCCAGCCTTTGAGTTTCTTTTCGCAGGCGATCGCTGCATTCACGTCGCGGAAGTGCTCGAACCAGACGAGACGGTTCAGGTGAAAGCGTTGGGTGAATCCTGCGGTTTCGCCGTTTTTATGTTCGGCGATGCGGCGCTCGAGATCGTTTGTCATTCCAATGTAAAGAGTGCTGCGATGTTTGTTCGTGACGATATAGACGTAATAGTTGTGGTCGCGCATGGGGGCGGAAAATGGTCAGAGATCCTTCGCTTGCGCTCAGGATGACAGAATTAGTGGTGGCGAGGCGAGCCCGAAGCGGGTGCATTCCTCATTCCTAATGCTGTCATCCTGAGCGAAGGCGAAGGATCTCTGACTATTTCGGGACGTGATCCGGCTTAACCAATCTGCCCATTGGCCGGGCGGCGAACTTACCATCCTCGAAGATCGTTTGTCCGCGCAAAAATGTGCGGCGAACGCGGCTTCGAACACTGCGGCCGAGATACGGGCTCTGTTTGTGACGGTAATGGAGGGATTCGGCGGTGATGACTTCGGTTGCGTTGAGATCAACCAGGGTGAAGTCGGCGTCTTTCCCAATCGCGATCGCGCCTTTGGTTGAAACCCGAAATCGCGAGACCACGTCACCACTCGTTAGGCGGCGAATCTCAGTCGCCGGGAGTCCGGTATCGATCAGCAACGGCAGCAGATGCTGGCAACCGGAGATGCCGCCCCAGACATCAAAGAAATTCTGGCGCTGTTTCATTTCTGGCGGCGAAGGCGAATGGTCGGAGCCGACCGTGGTGATGTCGCCCAGCCGCTCGCGCAGCTGGCGTTGATCATCGGGCGAACGCAGCGGCGGGGCGCACTTGGCGACAGCGCCAAGCCGTTCCATGTCCTCGTCAGTTAGCACCAGGTAATGCGGACAAGTCTCACAGGTCACATCGATTCCGGTCGCACGAGCCTTGGCGACAAGCGCAACGCCGGTTCCGCAGCTGACATGAACGATGTGAAGCCGGCAGCCGGTTTCCGCCGCAATATCGATCGCGCAGCGGATCGCCTCGAGCTCGGCGGCGATGGGTCGCGAATTCAAGTAGTCGCGAATTCCATTCCCGTCCGCGGCGCGAGCGGCGCCAGTCAACGCGCTCGTTATTTCTTCAGATTCAGCGTGGACCGCGACGAGGAGATCGAGTTCGGCGGCGCGTTTCATTCCGTTGCGCAAGGTCGGCATATCGACGTGCGCGAAATCGCTGATGCCGCTATTGCACATGAACGCTTTCAGACCGACCGCGCCGCAATCGCGGAGCGGTTCCAAGTCTGACAGGTTGCCAGGAACGAGCCCACCCCATAAGCCGAAATCAACATGCGAGCTGGCTTCGGCGGCGGCGCGTTTGAGTTCGAAGTTCTCGCGATTCGTCGTGGGCGGATGCGCGTTCAACGGCATCTCAAACACGGTCGTTGTTCCGCCGGCCGCAGCCGCGCGCGAACCAGTGGCGAAGCCTTCCCATTCCGTCCGGCCCGGCTCGTTGAAATGAACGTGGGCGTCGATGACGCCCGGGAAAATTGTCAGGCCGCGCGCATCGATTTCCAATTCCGCCGGGCCCGACAAATTTCTTCCGAGCGCGACAAACTTTCCGTCACTAATCCCGATGTCCTGTTCGTTACCGCGAACGAGCAAATCGAAATCGCTCATGCGTTCCAACGACCTCTAAGAAATGTTGTCATCCTGAGCGAATGCGAAGGATCTCTGATCATTTCTCCATTCCGCAAAAGACGAATAGTCAGAGATCCTTCGCATTCGCTCAGGATGACATTTTTAGGAGGATCGCGCCGGCGTCGCCCAAACGCGCAATCGGCTCACGCCGCCATCGGGATAAATATTCAGCCGGACGTGAGTGCAATCTTTGGTCGGCACAAGTTCGCGTTCGAAAAAATGGCGGGTATCGGCTTGCAGTTTTGTTTTCGGCAGAATCTCGCGCCACTGAGCCGCGGCGAGGTCTTCAATCGACGCGCCGGGCGCGACGCAGCCTTCGATCGAGCACGTGTCGGGATAGTTTCCTTTGAAATGGTTCGTATCGACCTCGATTTTTCGGATCGTTCCGGGCAACCCGAGTTTGAGAATGATCCAATCGTAGCCCGGACCGCGACGGCGTTTCGTTTCCCAGCCATCGCCCATGTTCTCGGAACGGCCCGGCATGATCAGGTTGTTCATCGAACTAAAAAACATGTCGCTGCAGGCGAGCGGCACGCCGCCGTTCTCGACCGCCGCCAGATCGACGACATCGCGCGGTTTCACCTTGCTCCAATCGGGAACGACGATGCCGTAAACACGAAGCCGGGCGACGCCGCCATCGGGAAAAATGTTGAGCCGGAGATGAGTCCAGGTCTGGTCGTTCGAAATCGCGAACAGATTTTGTGAGCCGGGATTCAGAGAAATTTTCTCAAGGATCGGTGTCCAGGAAAGCGCGTCGATCTCGTTCGGTAATCCGTTCGCCAGACAAACGGCATCGAGCGAGGCGAACGGCGGATGATTACCGAGGAAATGGTTCGTATCGATGTCGACCTGCTTGATGATCCCGCGCAATCCGAGCTGCACGACGCACCAATCGTGACCTGGGGTTCGGCGCCGGCGCGTTTCCCAACCGTCCATCCATTTGCCGCGGTCGGTGTACTTGTCCGCGATGAAAACTCCGCGGCCGGGTTTGAGAAGGTTTTCTTTTTCCGCGAAGAATTCGTCGTTCGCGACCAGCGCTTTCCCGCCGACGCGCTCCGCCGCGAGATCGACGAGACCAGCCGGCGCGGAGACTCGCGCATCGGATGCGCTCATAAGCTCCAAGCACCAAGCTCCAAGCTCCAGAGAAATTCCAAGCTCCAAACAGCAAAGACCGCGCGACGAACCATTTTTGGTGCTTGGTGTTTGGTGCTTCTCTGGAGCTTGGATGTTGGTGCTTGGAGCTTCACTTTAGCTTCCGCGATACGTGCTGTAAGACCACGGCGAAACCAGCAGCGGCACGTGATATTTCGAACCGGCGTCCGAGATCACGAAGCGGACCGGAACGCGATCGAGAAAACGGCGTTCGCCGAAATGATCGCCGACGAAAAAGATCAGCTCGTAGGTTCCCGCGGTCATTTCTTCGCCGGAAAGGAGCGGCGCATCCGTCCGACCATCGGAATTCGTTTTCACGCTCTTGAGCATCTTCGTTTGGTCGACCGACCAGAGCTCGATCGTCATGCCCGCCGCGGGACAACCGCGCATCGTATCCAGGACGTGAGTAGTAAGAGACGGCGCGATCATAGAGTCCCTTCCCTTTTTCCTGTCATGTTGAGCGAAGCGAAATATCTCTGAACATTTCGGGGTCCTTCGCGCGCGGAAATGGTCAGGGATTCTTCGCCGTCTGCGCGGCTCAGAATGACAGTCTTGAGGGTCGGGTTCACGGGCTAATCAGATCCTTCAAACGCAATTCGGCAATTCTCGAAATTTCCTGCAAAGCGGTTTTGATTTCCTCTTCGCGCGAGTTTCGCAGACGGACCGGAAAGGCGCGCGCGATCGCCTCCTTCTTATTCAATCGGGCGCAGATAACGAAGGGAAATCCGAAACGCTCTCGGTACTGGCGATTGAATTCGCGGAACTGTTTTACTTCCTCCGCGGTCGCGTCCTGAAAGCCCGCGCTGGCTTGTTCGCTTTTCGAGGCATCCGTCAGCTCGCCGTCGCCGATCAGATCAGGATGCGCGCGGATGAGACAGACCTTCTCTTCATCGCTGGCTTGTTCGACCGTGGCAACCAAGGCAGCGTGGAGGGTTTCGCGCGAAGAAAACGGACGCTGCGCTTCCGTCCGCGCCGCGACCCAGGGCGAATGCTCGAAGACCGGTCCGACGACGCGGACAAATTCCACGCGATCCATGGCATTCAACTCGGCCAGCTTTGGCATCGCCTTGTGGGAGTAAATGAATTAATCGTCGGAGGCAATGGCGAAGCTAACTGGTCATCAATACGGCAAAGCCCGAGTCCGGGTCCTGAAAGTCTTGCGCGACGGGCCGGAGCATACCTTGAAGGACCTTGATGTCGCCGCCCGACTGAAAGGCGATTTCGAATCATCCTACACGAGCGGCGACAACACGAAGGTGGTCCCGACCGATACGATCAAGAACACGATCAACGTCTTCGCGCGGCAGCATCTCGGGCCGGAGATCGAGCGGTTCGGGCTCATTCTCGGCGAACATTTCGTGTCGCGTTACCCGCAGGTGGACGAGGCGCAAATCGAAATCTCGGAGCGACGTTGGGAGCGACTGGCGGTGGATGACAAGCCGCATCCGCATTCATTCAAGGCTGGAGGCGAAGCCCGAATGTTTACCCAGGTGATTTGCGACCGAACGGCGAAGACTGTGCGATCGGGGATCCGCGACCTGGTTATTCTGAAATCAACGGGCTCGGGGTTTGAAAATTATCCGAAGGACGAGTTCACGACGCTGCCGGAAACAGCCGACCGGATTTTGGCGACGTCGTTCAGCTCGACGTGGACGTTCAAAGAGCAACCGGCCGATTACAATCGCGCGAACGACGCGATCCTGAGCGCGATGCTGAAAGTCTTCGCGAACAACTACAGTCCATCGGCGCAGACGACGCTTTTTCAGATGGGCGAAGCGGCGCTGGCCGCGTGCCCGGAAATTTCAGAACTTGATCTGGCGATGCCGAACAAGCATTGCCTGCTCATCAACCTGGCGCCGTTCGGCCTGGAGAATAACAACGAACTGTTTGTTCCGACGGACGAACCGCACGGCGACATCAGGGCGATCGTGACGCGGGATGCGTGATGGGAGATGCGCGCCAGCTTTTCGCGGTAGTTACCGTAGCCGCAACGACCGGTTCGGTCCCGCGCGCGGCCGGCTCGAAGATGTTTGTCTATGCGGATGGAAAGACGAGCGGAACGATCGGTGGCGGGAAGTTCGAAGCGCTCGTGATCGCAGAAGCGCAGGCGGCGATGGAAAGGAAGAAGCCGTTGCTGAAAACTTATCCACTGCGCGAAGGCGAGACGGATTCGTTCGGCGCGATCTGCGGCGGCGAAATGACGGTGTTCATCGAACCACAGATCGGCGGCGAGGCGCTGTATCTCGTCGGCGCCGGTCATTGTGCGCGGGCCATCGCCAAGCTCGCGGCCGAGTGTGGTCTGTTCGTCACCGTGGTCGATGATCGCGCCGAACTGCTCGCCGATCTTCCACCGGCCGTTGTGGGGATTTCGGATTGTGCGCCACGCGACTTCATCGCCTCGCGTTCGTGGCGAAGCGACGAAGCCCTGGTGATGGTGAGTCGCAATCACGAGATCGATTGCGAAGCGCTGGCGGCAGCGATCGAACAAACCGGCGCCGGCTACATCGGAATGATTGGGAGCCGGCGAAAAGTGCTGAGCGTCTTCGATCGACTTCGGGAGCGTGGCGTATCGGAGGAGAAGCTGGCGCGCGTTTACGCACCGCTCGGCCTCGATATCGGCGCGGACTCACCGGCAGAAATCGCGGTTAGCTGCGTCGCGGAGATCCTCGCCGTGCTGCGCGGGCGGTCGGCGAAACATCTGCGGAAGTAGCATTGGACGAAAATCGTCGTAGCAGTTCCGGATGCGATTACGACTGGCAGTGTTGATGGTAGGCAGCGCGATCGCGCTGCAGAACGCGGCGGCGGGCGATGTTTACAAATTCCTGAACGAAATCACAATCGGCGGCGAAGGCGGGTGGGATATTCTGACCGTCGATTCGGCGGCCAAACGGCTCTACCTGTCGCACGCGACGAAAGTTGTGGTGGTCGACCTGGAGAAGAACGCGGTGGCGGGCGAGATCACCGACACGCCGGGCGTGCATGGATTCATTCCGGTTCCGGAAATGCAACGCGGATTTTCAACCAACGGCAGGGAAAACAAATCCAGCGTCGTCGATCTCGCGACGTTGAAGACAACTTCGAAAATCGACACGGGCGATGGTCCGGATGCATTCGCTTACGACGCGAAACACCGCGAGGTCTACATTTTCAATCATAAGGGAAATTCCGCGACGGTGATCGACGCGAAGAACACAAAGGTGGTGGCGACCGTTCAGCTCGGCGGCGCGCCGGAGTTTGCGGTAAGCGACGATGCGGCGGGCAAGATTTACGTCAATCTCGAGGACAAAAGCGAGGTGGCGGTAATTGACGCGGCCAAACACGAAGTCGTTACGCGGTGGCCGCTGGCGCCGGGAACGGAACCGACCGGAATCGCGCTCGATGCGACGCATCATCGGTTGTTCTCCACCTGCCACAACAAGATGATGGAGATGCTCGACACGACGAATGGAAAAGTCGTGGGGAGTGTGCCGATCGGCTCGGGCGTGGATGGCTGCGCGTTCGATGACGCGACGCAGCTCGCGTTCGCATCGTGCGGAGAAGGAACGACGACGATCGCGAAAGAAGATGGAGACAAGCTGACTTTGGTGCAGACGCTCAAGACCGAGCGGAGCGCGCGAACGATGGCGGTCGATCCGAAGACGCACCGGATCTATTTGCCGTCGGCGCAATTCGAACCGCCGGCGACGCCTTCACCTGGCGCGTCCCCGACCCGGCCGAAGATGATTCCCAACACAATGAAGCTTTTGGTTTACGGACCGGCGACGGGAAGTGATCAGTGATCAGTGGCCAGTGACCAGTTGAAGAGGGCGTGGTTCGGCGCGCTGGCATTTTGCGCGCTCGGCACGAGCGGGGTCTTCGCGCAGGGCGGGCCGCCGATGATCACCGATGATCCGGGGACGCCGGGCAACGGAAAGTTCGAGATCAATCTCGCGATCGCGTTCGAGCATCGTCCCGGGGAGACGGCCTTCGACGCGCCGGCGATCGACATCAATTACGGCGTCGGCGACCGCATCCAATTGACGCTGCAAGGTGGTCCGGTGATACTCAAGCGGAGCGATCACGGAACGATCGGCGGACTTGGCGGAACCGAAGCGGCGGTGAAGTGGCGCTTCATTGACGATCAAAAGACGGGCGTCACGATGTCGATGTTCCCGCGAGTAATTTTCAACATCTCGCAGTCGTCGGTGCGCCGCGGCCTGGCGGAAGACGGAACCCGTTTCCAGATTCCATTACAGTTTGCCAGAGCATTTCCCGGATTCGATCTCGATCTTGAATGGGGACCGTTGATCGGCACGATCGGGCCGGCGCAATGGCTTTATGGAATCGTTGTCGCGGTCGATGTGAGCAAGACGGCGGCGCTGATGGCGGAGCTGCATGGAACGAGCCGGACGAATTTTAGCGACGACGAACTGGCGGTGAACTTCGGCATTCGCCAGAAATTGAGCGAACACTGCATCTTTATCGGGTCGTTAGGCCATGAGCTGCGCTCGCGGGAAGCGCGGGCGTTGATCGGATACGCCGGCGTGCAGTTCGTATTCTGAATCCGATCAGTGGGCCTTTGACGCGGGCCTTTGTGGGAGGATCAGGATCAAGACAACGATCACGACAAGGAGTGCGAGCGAGGCGGTGTAACGGCTCAGCGCCAGTCCGCCGTCCGTGTGAGGTTTATCAAGAAAATCGCCGACGACCGCTCCGAGGGGCCGCGTCAAAATGAAAGCGGCCCAAAAGAGAATGACGTGCGAGATGCTGGTGAAGTAGTAAAGAAGCGCGGTCACCAGAAGTAACCCGCCGAAAATCGCGGCGGCGCCCAGATAGCCCATGTCGTTGGTGTCGGCGACCCAATCGCCGAGGGCCGTGCCGAGCGTCTGCGAGAACATGATCGTGACCCAGTAAAACATTTCGACCTTCGGTGTGCTCACTGTTTCGATGGAAATGCTTCCGGTCGACCAGCGCCAAAGCAGAAGCGACGCGATTACCAGGACCAGCAAAATCGTCGAACCGCCGGTGTAACCGATGCCGAGCGATCGGGTGCAATAGTCGGCCAGAGTGGTGCCCACCGTCGTCGTCGCCACGATCGTGAGCCAGTAGAGGAATGGATGAAATTTTTTCGCTTTGATCTGGACGAGGACCGCGGCGATGAAAATAACGCCGAAGATTGCGGTGCCGATGAGATAGCCGGTGCCTTTTGCTTCGTCGGTCGTTTCCCCGAGCCATGACATGGTCACGGCGTCGCCTCCGGTTTCGCCCAGGGTGGTCGCGAGAATTTTGATGATCCAGAAGCCGAGCGTTACCAGCGGGACTTTGGCGACGAGATCGCGTGTTTGGTGGTCCATTTTATCTATCGAATCTCGGCGGTCATAGACCGCCGCTACAGCACTATTCCGCCGGCAGCCAGGCGTGATCCTGCCACCAGGCGGTGAGCGCTTCGTTGTTACCGCGAAAAATATTGCGCTCGGCTCGGGCGATATTGGCGACGCGAATGGGATAGGAGGAGCGCGGGCGCAAATCGCATTTGCCATCGCCGGTGTATTGCCAGAGACGCCAGTTACTCCAGGGCGAAGTGGCCGTCGGCTGATAATGATAGTTAGCGATCCAGAGCCAGCAGTTTCCGAGAACGGCCTTGTCGGCCGCGCTGACGCCGCGTGCGTTCATGACGGCGCGGAGACGATTCTCGCTGCCGTAGACGCCAGGATATTTTCCGGTGCGCTGTTTGATGCGTTCGACAAAACGCGCGGCCTGATCGACGCGCATGGTGCCGCCGGGATAATGCCCGTTCTTTTCGAAATCGAGCACGAGAAGGACGCCGCTCGGCTGGACGGAAGGTCCACGCCAGTTGGAGCCGACGACTTTCAGGAAATGTTCCGCCTGGCGAATGGGATCGGTCGCATCGCCAAAATGATACGCGCCCCAGAGCAACCCGGCGCGGGTGGCGGCCGTTTGGCGGGTGCCGTAATACGAATCGCGATCGAAGCGCGGATAGGTGGCCTCATGAATCACGCCGATAACGCCCTCGCGTTTCATTCCTTCGAAATCGACCCGCATCAGATCGTAGTGCGACAGGTTTACGACGCTGTTCCCTGCGAAACAGGAAGAACTGAGGGCGATGAGCGAAACAAAAATTCGAACCGCGAAAAATTTCATTCGCGCGGACGATAACTTGGAGCGGCGAACGCACAAACGAAAACGGCGTTTTGTCACTCCGTAAAGTGAGTCGCGGTTCGTAGCTTGATTCGACGAAATGTTTTCGGTTAAGACTGTGGCATGAACAAGTACATCGCGGAATTTATTGGAACTTTCTTCCTTGTTTTGACAATCGGCTGTACGGTGATCGGCGCCGGCGCGGCGGTGATTGCGCCTCTGGCGATCGGCGCTGCCCTGATGGTGATGGTGTTCGCGGGAGGCCACATCTCGGGCGGACATTACAATCCTGCCGTGACGCTTGGCGTTCTAATCCGGGGCAAAGTGAAGGCAACGGACGCGGTGCCGTACATCATCGCGCAAATCGCCGGCGCAGCGGTCGCGGCCTTGATCGTGGGCAAATGTCTGCGCGCTGGGGTCGCGGTTACTCCCATGACGCCTCACGTCGGCGCGGCGCTCCTGGCGGAGTTTCTCTTCACCTTCGCGCTCGTTTACGTGGTGCTTAATGCGGCGACTGCCGAAGGAACATCCGGCAATTCGTTCTACGGCCTGGCCATCGGCATGACTGTCATGACCGGCGCGTTCGCGGTCGGCGACATTTCCGGCGGCGCATTCAATCCCGCGGTTGCTGTCGGAATCTCGATGCTCGGGCTTTCGAGCTGGAGCAACATCTGGATCTATTTGCTGGCCGATTTCGGCGCCGCCATCGTAGCCGCGATCGTCTTTATGCTGATCAATCCTCCGGCCCAAGCCACTCCGATTGCTACCGACGAGCCGCCTTACAAAACGCCGCGATAGCTCGCTGAAAAGCTGACGCCGGTGTAAGTTCGACTCGCCACATATGGCGAGCAGGAAATCAACGCCGGGAGCTGAGCCGCCTGAAGAGTCGCGGCAATCGAAGTTGCGCAAGCCGCACCGCGTCGCGGCAGGAATGCGGGCTTTAACGGAAAGCCTGCGCTTTACGATGCGTGAAACCGGGTTGACGCGCGGGCTAACTGATTGGCTTAAGGTCAACAAAAAGGATGGCTTCGATTGTCAGAGCTGCGCCTGGCCCAGCCCGGACGACGATCGGCACGTGTTTGAATTTTGCGAGAACGGGGTCAAAGCGCTGACGAGTGAAGCGACCAGGAAAAAGATAACTCCGGATTTCTTCCGCGAGCATTCGATAGTCGATTTACAGAAACAAAGCGATAACTGGCTGGAGCTGCAAGGCCGACTGGTTCACCCAATGGTGAAGCACCCAGGTGCGACGCATTATGAGGCGGTAGAATGGGACGAGGCATTCGCGCTCATGGCACGCGAACTAAACGCGTTACCTACGCCGAATGCGGCAGCCTTTTATACCAGCGGCCGGACGAGTAATGAAGCAGCATTTCTTTATCAGCTGTTCGCCCGGCAATTTGGCACCAACAACCTTCCGGATTGCTCGAATATGTGCCACGAGTCGAGTGGCGCCGCGCTTAATCAAAGTATTGGCGTAGGTAAAGGCTGTGTGACACTCGGCGACTTCGAGGTGACTGATTGCATAATCATCATGGGCCAGAATCCCGGCACGAACCATCCCCGCATGATGACCTACCTGGAACGCGCGAAGAAGAACGGGGCCAAGATCATTGCGATCAATCCGATGCCGGAACCAGGTTTAATGGAGGTCGTGAATCCGAATCCGCAGGATTATCGCAACCCGCTCAAGTTCGCGGCCCGGATGCTGTTCAATAAGGGGATACCGCTAAGTGATCTGTGGCTGCCGGTGCGCCTGAACGGCGACATGGCTGTAATGCGCGGCATGATGAAGGAAATGCTCGACGAGGAGGATCGTAATCCGGGATCAGTATTCGACCGCGAGTTTATCGAACAACACACGGCAGGCTTTGAAGCATTCGTTAGGCATCTGCGCGCTACACCGTGGGATCTAATCACGGAAGCCAGTGGCCTATCTCGCGAACAGATTCGCCATGCGGCAAACATCGCGATGGATTCCAGATCCATCATCACGTGCTGGGCGATGGGATTGACCCAGCACAAGAACGCGGTCGCTACAATTCAGGAGATCGTAAACTTCCACCTGCTTGGCGGACATATCGGACGGCCCGGGGCAGGACCATGCCCGGTGCGGGGACATTCGAATGTGCAAGGCGATCGCACGATGGGCATCTGGGAGCGAATGACTGATACATTCAGGGATAAGTTAGCCGCCGAGTTTCAGTTCACGCCGCCGCCAGATCATGGCACCGACACGGTGGAAACAATCAAGCAGATGCACGACGGCAGGATCCAGTTCTTCCTCGGCATGGGCGGTAACTTTCTTGCGGCAACTCCCGACACGGAATATACGGCCGAGGCTCTGCAGAAATGCCGGCTCACTGCGCATGTCTCAACGAAGCTAAACAGGGCGCATCTTATCACAGGGGAGATCGCGCTTATCCTGCCGTGCCTCGGCCGATCTGAGATTGACTGCCAGGAAACGGGCGAGCAATTCGTCACCGTCGAAGACTCGATGGGGATCATCAGTCCGTCGCGCGGTCACGCCGACCCAGCGAGCGATCACCTGATGAGCGAGCCGGCAATCATTGGTCGCCTCGCGGAGGCAACGCTTGGAAGTCGCAGCAAGGTTGATTGGAAAGGTCTTGTCGCGAACTACGATCGGATCCGCGATCACATCGATCATGTGATTCCCGGCTTCGAGGATTTCAATGTCAGGATACTCAAGGACATCTTCTACCTGCCTAACAACGCGCGCGACAAACGACAGTTCGACACGCCGGTTGGTAAGGCACAGTTCATCGTGTCCGAGTTGCAACCTCTCAAGCCCGAGCCCGGACAGTATTTAATGACGACGGTCCGCAGTCACGATCAGTTCAACACCACCATCTACGGCCTGAATGATCGTTATCGCGGCATCTACAACGGCCGCCGGGTTATCTTTATGGACGAGGAGGATATAAAAGCGGCCGGACTGCAACAGGGACAACTGGTCGACTTGACCAGTCATTTTAACGGCGAGACTCGAGTCGCGCGGCATTTCATGGTCGCGCCGATCCAGATCGCGCGCGGTTGCACTGCAACTTACTTTCCTGAGGCCAATGTGCTTGTTCCCATCAATAGCACTGCCGACCGAAGTAACACGCCAACGAGCAAGAGCCTTGTCATTTCGATCAAGCCGTCTGCAGATCCGGGCGCAGCTGTCGATGAACTCTTACGCAACGCGCGGGTCGCGGCCGCAGGATAACGCCATGCCGCTGGAGATTCGCCAACTCTATATTTCGGCCGGGCATAACTTCTTTGGTCACCATGGCCGCGAACCGGACCAACATTTGGCGATCGAAGTGCAAAGCGTCGATTGTATTGCCGGCCGCGGCATTCGCGACGATCGCTTTTTCGACTACAAGAAAAGCTACAAAGGCCAAATCACCTTCTTCGCTGTTGAAGTGTTTGAGGAGCTCTGCCGCGCACTCAACATCCCAAACGCCTCAACATCTTCCCTTCGTCGGAACGTGATAACCCGCGGGATCGATCTGAATACGCTGATCGGACAGGAATTCGAAGTGCAGGGCGTGCGTTTTTATGGCACGGGCGAATGCCGGCCTTGTTACTGGATGAATCGCGCTATCGCCCCTGGCGCTGAAGATTTCCTCAAAGGCCGCGGCGGCCTGCGCGCTGAAATTCTAACCGATGGAGTCCTACGCCGCAGTTCACCTCTCCTTGTCGCCGCTTGATGGAAAGCAAAGAGTTGTCAAGAAGGAGCGCTGCCGGTTACGATTTCCGGTCGTCGGATTAACTAACCCAGGAGATCTATGAAGAGTGTGGCCCGGCTGATTCAGTTATTTGCGGGAGCGGCAATGTTACTTCCCCTGGCAACAGCGGCAGCTAGTCCTGACGAACCGCCCGTTGAGTTGCTTTCGAGCGGAGTGCCGCCAGGCAAGGCGAGCGTTTCCTACGAGATCAAGGTGAATACCGACAAGCCGATCAATGAGGTCCATCTCAATCTCAAGGAAACCGATGCCCGCGGAGAGGTCCTGGTCGAAACGACAGTCGTGTGGGCAAACATCGTCCATTCTACGCGGCAACCGATCGAGAAGGGAAAGATCTACGAAGATGATACGGCGTTATCGCCGGGCGCGGTCGCGGCAGAGTGCTCGTTAAAAGAGGTGGTCTACAAGGATTTTACTCGATGGAGCGCGCCCACTTCATCGGGGATGCGGCCAAGTCCGCCGCAGACGAGTGCGACGACTTCGCCGAGCCTTCCTCCCGCTTCGGCCCGGCCGGAAACTTCGCGCGAGACAAAAACGTCGAAGGCTGTCTCCGAGAATGAGGGCGCAGAAGGATTCATCAAGTCTCTCTACCGCGACATGGAACAGGACGACGTCGCCAAGGTGCTCGGCTACTTCGACGAAACCGTCGACTATTACGCTTATGGACGGAAGGACAAGGCCTTCATCGGCGAACAACTCCGGCAATACTTCGCGACATTTCCTGTCCGTTCGTTTTCCGTCAGCGATGTTTCGCTTCAACCTTCATCGCGGAACAGGGCGGCGGCCACGTGCGAGGTGCGTTACTCACTGCAGAATTCAGCGCAGGGCGCGACGAGCGCGGGCCGTTCCCACGTCGAATTCGAGCTGGTTAAACGCAACGGGATTCCAAAGATCACTCGCTTTGCCGGAACTTCGACGCCGGATTAAGCTTGTGGAAACGCCAGGGTAGCAAAATTGGCAGACGCGCCAGACTTAGGATTGCGAAATCATCGATTTCAGGACATCGCTTTTCATTTCAAATGCAACGGTGCGTTCGGAGGAAAAAAGCAGGGCTTTTGAGCGAATTGCACCCGCGACGAATGACGGGCAGAAAACGGTTTGTTCTAGCACAAATCCTAGCACACGGCGAAAGCTAACGAATCCCTGACGAAAAAACGAGTCCGATGTGGTGACCTAAAAGCCGGGAACGGGACTTCCCAGATCGCAACATAATTCCGATTCCATGCGCCCGTCTAATGACGGCCGTTGTCGGATGTGAACGGTATAATGTCTCCGTTTAGTCTAACCAGCACAGTTAAAGTTTTGCGGCTTTGATCATTACCTCTAAACAGCGAGACCTCAAAAAACCAATACTTAGTATGGGCGAAGCGGTCAACAGCCACGGCACTGATAAGGAGATCCCCGGGCTGCGCTTGTAGCCGTTTCGCAAGATACCCCCTTGCGATTTCACCGATAGTATGCGCTTTGAGTGGCAGTTCGCTCTCTTCATTCCATACATCTCGGTCACCAAAGCTCGCTTCACCAATAAAAGTTCTCAACATCACATCATCTCCACCAAAGCCCTCGGATGTGCTTGCGCGCAAATGTGTCACCATGGCGAGGCAAAGCAGCGCACAACGAAGGATCAATGATCTAGGGCGACCGTGACTTCTCATCTTATCGACACAGAACCGGACTGATGACTGACCCGTTCGCGACAACTATGTAAGTCAAAATGCCTTCCGCGGAATCGATTCCTGCGCGGAAATCAACTAAGACAACCTTATCGCCACTTATGGGGATAAAGGTTAATCGTACTCGTTTCGCGGTCGTTATAATTCCATTGAGGCTCGACGAACGAGCTGTCTTCTTTGCGAGCCGCAATGCCTCATGAAAATCCAGCGTTGATTCGGCAGAACGGGAAGGCGTCGCGACCGGCAGATTTTCTTTTTGGACGACTGTCTTATTTGGCGGCAGGGATGCGCTGTACTCGATCCGGAGGGGCCGGGGCATGCCGCTCAGACTGCCCAATCCCTAATCTTGTGTCAATAAGTTAGCTCTGACCCCTGTTCCCCTGTCTCCTAACCAAAACCCTCAGCTCCCCGTCAACAGTTTACGATATGAAGCTCTGACCCCTATCCTGCCTCTCTGATCGCGGCATGCAGTTTGCCAGCGCCGCTTACCGGCAGGTCCTGGCTCAGCACGGCCTCATCGCTTCCATGAGTCGCAAAGGCAACTGCTACGACAATGCCTTCATCGAATCCTTCTG